>Ga0137398_10000001_pt1 | contig 79797 bp, 95 predicted proteins | sample czorhiz216metaG_FD_106659 | JGI IMG/M metagenome (GOLD analysis project Ga0137398, IMG submission 106659) | Vadose zone soil microbial communities from Angelo Coast Range Reserve, California, USA - czorhiz2.16 metaG | ecosystem: Environmental > Terrestrial > Soil > Vadose zone | place: USA...
CTCAAGCACGTGCTCAACTTCAAGCCCAAGGAGATGATGTTCGTCGACTTGATACAGGACGGACTCATCAAGGCACTGGAGAAGAGCAAAGAGATTCAGTACTACGAAGGAGACGTCAAGGACTGCCTCACCGAGCTCATCAAGGGCGGCAAGAAGGCAGCCTTCGTGAACCTCGACTTCTGCGGGCGGTTTGGAGCGGATCGAGTTGAGGCATGCAGACTCGCATCGAAGCTGCTGAACCCACGAGGCCTGCTCTTCTACACGTTCTTTCGTGGGCGTGAGAGCGTTCGGGAGCGAGAGGCCATGGGCATGGCGAAGAACATGCTCAGGTCCAAGACAGAAGAGCGTGAGCTCACTCGTTGCACGTACATCGCCAAGAACCTCATGCGAGCCATGGGTAACGAGTTCGAGCTGGTCTTCCTCTCTCGATACGACTCGTGGGACCCGAAGAAGAGCGACAGCCACTCTCCAATGGGAGTGGTCGGCTTTCAGAAGATGCCCCTGGCATTCAGAGACTCCAGGTGGATGGAAGCACTCACCACGGAAATGGAAGGAGCTGTCAGCAACAAGATGCTGGCGGCCGAAATTGCAGAGGGGCTGAGGATCTCCGCCCTGGCTCTTGCCCATGAGGGTAAGCGCTCAAGAGAGATTCAAGAAATCCTGAACGTCCCAGCGTCTCGAATCGCAGCTTGGATCGCGACAGATACGAGGAGGCGTAAAGGATAATCCTCGGAGGCAGTAAATGGATGCAGCAACACGGAAGTTGGTGGACGAGACCGCAGAAGGCCGTACGGAGCTGATGAACGAGATGCTGAAGGAAGATCCGGAGATCTCCCACAGCAAGGTCTCGAAGGCAGTGAAGGAGAAGTTCGGTGTCGGCATCGACTTCTACAGGTTCAAGGAAGCGAAGAAGCCGAAGGCCCACCCCGATCGCAACAAGTGGCGCAAGGCCTACGCCAAGAAGGAGAAGTTCGCTCGGGAGACGTTGGCCAAAAGACCCTCACTGTCGTTCGAGGATCTCAACCAGCTCTCCAGGCGGCAGCTCAACACCAACATCCCCAAGGGCCTCTACAAGATGTACTCCAAGAAGAAGCTCTTCAAGGCGAAGGTGATCGACAGGGTGAAGGCCGACCTGAAGCAAGGCACGACGCCGCTGAAGACAGAAGCACACCGCTTTGGCAAGCTCGCCATCGAATGCGGTGTGGAAGAAGCACATCTGAAGGTCATTGACGGCGTGCCACAGTGGCATATCGTCGAGAAGCGGATGTACCAGCTCTAGGAGGTAGTATGGGGTGTTTCAGCGAGGAGAAGATCGCTGAGCTCATCAAGAACCAGGCAGTCTTCCTGATGCGAGGACTGCCTGGTTCAGGGAAGACGACGTGGGTGCGAAAGACCTTCGTCGGCAAGGACTACGGAATCTACTCGGCCGACGACTACTTCATGAAGGACGGCAAGTACGAGTTCAAGTTCGAGGAGGCCTCGAAGGCCCATGACTGGGTCCTGAGGCGCTTCTTGGATGGGCTCACGCAGCCGTATCTCGTGAATGGCCCCAGCGTGGTCGACAACACCAACCTGTTCGCTCTCGACATGGCACCGTACATCGCCTTGGCCAGAGCGTTTCACAGGCCGTTCTGCATCGTGACCATCTACGAGAACCTCGAAGTGGCACAGAAGCGGAACCTCCATGGAATCGATCAGGCCACCTTCAACAGGAAGGCTGACTGGTTCGTTCACGAGAGGCTGCCGAAGTTCTGGCTGCCGTACCACCACGAAGTGAGAAATTCCGAGCTGGCTCCTGAGATAAGCGGGTAGTGCAACAGGCACATTCAACTCTTCAAAGGAGATGGTCGTGATCTTCATCCTCGTGATGTTGTCGGCGTTCCTCTGGGGCGCTCGCAAGGGCTACATGCAGTGGAAGGCTCAACAGCCGGTCTATGTCGTCCAGCGCCGTAACGGCTGGAGGAACTGACCAAAAGGGGCCTCTCGCCCCTTCTTTAGCCCTCAGCAATAGGACAACAAGCTGAGGGCATAAGAATGGAGCATGAAGGTGTAGAGTATGACCTCAGTCGACTTCGACCTTTCGACCGAAGCCTGAGTCCTCATTCTTACCTGGCCGACCGAAGACGATGAACTCGACTCCGTCCCCATCATGCGAAGGTTCGAGGATGTCGCCATCTGGACCGTACGGGAAGTTCTTACGAACGATGCGGTAGGGCTTCACATCCTTGCGGCCCATGGCCCACTGCGAGAGCTCTTCTTGAGTCCTGAAGTGCAGGGTGAACTGCTGTCCGAGCTTGTCACTGAAGAGCCCGACAGTGGACTTCCCACCCCGTGGGTCTGCCTCGATGACCCAAGCGAAGCCTTTCTCGACGTAGGTCGACAGCCGCTCCACGAGTGCTTTCGAGAAGACCTTGTCTTCGATCTGCTTGCTGGTAATGACGAGTCGATCTCGTTTCAAGATGTGGTCCACGGCCGAAGAGCCATTGAAGTTCCCCTCGCCAGCTTTGAACTCAGGTGCTCGTTTCGGGAAGACTGGAGAGCCGGAAGGAAGATCGCCGGTGGCCGGCACACGACGCAGTACGAAGTCGCCGTTCTCCAACACCCTCCGATAGGTGTAGGGCGTTTCGTCTTCAGCGGTCCTCGGAGAGATCAGGAAGCCCTGTGGCATGGCGTCACAATATCAAGGGAAAGATGACGGCTCCACCCGTTTCAAGTGGAGCCGTCGAAGCCAGCAGTTAGGGGGAGGGGGGGGGACCTGACTGCGGCGACAAGAAGACTCTAACAGACGAGAGGAGCCCATGGAACTGGACACGGTGATTGAGAGCATGAAGCAGGACAACGAGAAGTTGAAGCGAGAGCTGGACCGGTTCCTCAGTGCCTACCACGAGGAGAGCACTCTGAGGGTGAGTCGAGAGCCTTTCGAGCGGCTCGTCGACCTGATGCAGGTCATCGCTGTTCGACAGGACGAGCTTCCGTGTCCTCAGTGTGGGAGACCTCATCCTCCGGACTCTCAGCTCGTGAAGATGGCCTACATCAATGGAGATCCTGGGAAACGTCTTACCGTCGTTGGGATTGCACTACGGACGAAGACCATTCTCATGGTCAACAAGACGGGCGAAGAGATGAAGGAGGACTGGAAAGAGGCTGGTGCGGCCGGTATTCCAGCACTGGCTCAAGAACTCCTCGGTGCATTCATCATCCGACCCACTCAGGTCACCCTCGAAGACCTGGCTGGCATCGGAGTACGGCCATTCCACATCGTTCGTTGGTTGAGGGCAGAGCTCGACCAGCACGACTTCCAGATGGCAGCGAGAAAGTCGACGCAGCACATGGCCCAGGCGTGAAGAAAACCCCCTCAGGAATGAGAGATAAGGTTCAGCGCAGAGAGCATTGAGCTTTTCTCGCCATTCCTTGAGGGAGGAACACGTGGACCAACAACCTAAGACTGAAATCGTTTACAAAGTTCTCGGCACTGAGCGAGAGCTGAACATCATCGAGAGAGGATTGGAGCTCGTTCAACGTCTCACCGAGATCGCAGAAGAGATCGTTGATGCATCGAGGACCGAAGTTGGCCTGGAAGGCGGAAGGAGCCTGGTGTCGAACCTCAATCGAGCGTTCGATCAGAGCGCTTTCCACCACGAGGCGAGCACTCGACACATTGAGTCAGCTACTCGACTCAACGAGCAGTACATCACCCTGCTGAGCAAGCAGGTCGAGAACCAGCAGAAGATCATGGAGCAGCAGGAGAAGTTGGCCAAGAGCGTAGAGGAGGTGAAGAAGGCTCAGGCAGGCCAGGCGAGTGCGATTCAGTCACTCGACCGCAGGTTCAAGAACATCGAGGGGGGTGCCACCCAGCAGTCGCAGAAGGCGCCTTTCCGAGATGGTCGAACCAAGCCGCACAACAACCGTAGCTCGAAAGCTGAGGGTGTAGCTCAGCCGGCAGTACCCACATCCAATGAAGAACCACAACCTATGAAGAAGGAAGGAACCGTTGTGATCACCCGAGCGCCAAGGGCGACCAACGAAGTAAACCAGGAAGCAAACGAAGAACTTCAAGAACAAGTTTCGAAGCTGTCAGTCGTAGCAGGTTGAAGGTCAGTGCCTCCCCGCAAGGGGAGGCTTTGCCTTAGCCTTCCTTCAGAGCTCGTGGCGTTCGAGCTGCTCCATCAAGAGCTCTGGATCTTCCGAGTCAGCGATATCGGTGCTGAGGTTCTCGTATCCCGGAGACCACTGCATGGCCCTATAGACGGCCTCGGAGCAGAAGACGTGCTTCGAGCCACGGAATGGATTCCTCCACTTCCGCTTGAACCACATGCCGAGCTTCACGATGGCCATACCGAGGAGCCCACCCCAGTCGTAGCCAGAGCCCAGGTAACGTTGAGCGACACGAGCCAGGCCGTCGTCGATAGGATGCTTCGGAGTCAGCACCACCACAACGGTGTTCTCCTTCTTGAAGCGATCGTAGGGGATGATGCGGAACCCGAGCTCGTGGGCCTCCATCACCACTTCCATCTTCAGGCGAGAGTTCCAGAAGAGGAACCAGGCGTGGCTGCACTTCGAGCCTGTGAACTTCCGTACAACCCACGAGACAGGGTTGAACCTTCTCGGTGTTGAGAAGCCGATTCGAACGCTGGTGTCCATGAGGAGCTCCTAGAGCTCAGTGATGATGAGGCTACGAAGGATGCCAACAGCACGAGCCGATGCTGCTGTTGCCTTCCATCGTACATCAAAGACGTGGCTCCCAGCAGCAAGTCCTGTGACTAGGGCCATCGTACTGCCCACCAGAGAGGCGATCAGCGTAGCGCTCTCCATGTGCCTCTTCGAGGGTGCATGCTCGGCCCCGTCGACGTGGATGGCGAAGTCGAATGCATCAGCAGCCTGAATGTTGAACGAGGAGGAGAATTCGATCAGCACGTTCTTGCCGTTGGTGCTGAGAGTCTTCGTCATCTCTGGAATGACGACGTAGGACCCTGAGGCCGTCGTAGGACCAGCGGTTGTGCCCACCGATTGCCCGTTCGTCGAGCCACCCTGGATCGCCGCCATGGCGATGAACTGAGCTCGGGTGTAGATCTGCTTCACAGCAGAGTCGAGGTTGACGGGAGTGGGGCTACCTCCGTTCGGAGGGTTCACCGTCCACGCTGGCGTGTTGAGAGCAGCACCAGTAGTCCCGTTCTTCACCACCTGCACGAATGCAGAGAGCAGCAGCTCAGCACGAGCCGTGACCGAATCGTCGATGGTGAGAGGGGAACCAGGAACTGGTACTGGGATGGGCACTACGTTCTCACTTTCAGGCTGGCGAGGTAGTGCTCGTCGATCCTCGTGCCGCAGAAGGGACAGTACTCGAAGAAGACTCTGAACTTCTTCCCGCCCTTGCCCTCCACGATGATCTCAAAGCCCTTGCCGCTGTAGTCGGCAGAGAGAATCTGGATTGCTGCCTTCCTCAACATCGGACATGGATCCGGTGGATCGCAAAAACGTGATGGCATTCAGTAGATCCTTCAGCCCTTAGCGGCCTTCCTCCGAGACATGTATTCCAGAATCGTTTGTTCCGGATCACCCTGCGCCACCAGTGCTTCGATGGCTTCTTCCTCTTCCATCTCATGCAGCTCTGCATCGTCCAAACGAGGCTGGTGCAGAACCTTCACAGAATCGAGAGGCATGAGACGCACTCGACCCTTCACATCCACCATCAGTACCGCCATCTTCGTCATCTTCAGCGACTGACCAGCAGCCATTCCAAGAGCAAGCAGCGAAGGACGGTCGCCCGACGACACCTTGTCGAGCAGCAAGTCCTCTTCGATCTCCTCCAGGTTGGGTACGTCCATGAACCCTCCGGCGAGCTTCTTACACTACCGAGGCCACGATGATAACCTTCTTGGACTACCAGGAGATCGTCTTGACCGCAAACTACCACAGGGTCTGGGTACGGTTTCGTAACCCCGAGCTGAAGCGTCGACTCCATGCACTGAAGCTGGAGATGAGAGAGAAGACTTCAAGGAGCATCTCGAATTCGGAGCTGGTCGAGAAGATTGTAGAGCAGTTCCTCGACAAGTACGACCCAGCGACTCATCTTCTTGGAGAATCTCCGTAAGAGCTCTTGCATCTCGTCTTGAATGGGCTAAGAAGAGTTCTCGCTCTTGGTCATTTCGACTGAGACAAACGAAGAAGGATCTACCAAATGCCCAGAGGCGTTTACGATCGCAGCAAGAGCAAGGCGCAGAGAGCGACCGAGAAGGCCGCAGCTCCCGCTCAGGCTGCGGCACCGAAGAAGAAGTACACGAAGAAGGCGCTCGTCTCGGCCAAGGCCGAGCTCGTCGAGAAGATCCAGAACGTGGGGCAGGTCGCTGGCTCCGACGTGCTGAAGGCCTACGAGCCTCTCCTCAAGGGCCGCACGAACCTGTTCGCAGGTGCGCTGCGTCTGCTCTCGGAGATCAGGCCTGCCCTCAGTGGGTCGAACGCAACGGCTGCGGTCGACACCCTGCTCAACAAGGTGGTCGCCGAGTACTCGAAGGAGCTCTTCCCGCCTGCCGTGCAGGAAGCCGTCGAGGTCGCTCAGGTGGCTGCTCCATCGATCGGCAACGGTGCCCCGGTCCCTGCCCCTGTGGCAGTCGCCCCGGTTCCGTTCAACCCTCCGACGTTCGCTCCGACTCCGGCTCAGAGCTGATCGATGAAGATCCGCCCACTCCAGGACCGGATGATCGTGCGCCGTGAGAAGGCGCAGGAGAAGTCTCAGGGCGGCATCATCATCCCGGATGACGCCAAGGAGAAGCCGGTGCGAGGAGAAGTTCTCGCCATCGGCAACGGCAAACTGCTCGAAGACGGCAAGTTGCGGCCGATGGACATCTCGGTGAACGATGTCGTTCTCTTCAGCAAGTACGCCGGCACGGAGATCAAGGTCGAGGGCGAGGACTTCCTCATTCTCAAAGAAGAAGACATCCTCGGCATCGTCACGAAGTAGCGACATTCCTCTCAAGGAAAGAGAGCCCTGCTTCTTCGGAGGCGGGGCTTTTCTTTTCCCTACCCACTGTGCTCCCTGGTAGGGAGAATCCTGAAAGTAGCGCAACTTCAGGAGATACACGTGACGGGCACAGTGAAGTGGTTCAACGATCAGAAGGGCTATGGCTTCATCCGGCCCGATGACGGCGGCAAGGACGTCTTTGTCCACCACTCTTCAATCCAGATGAAGGGATTCAAGACCCTGAACGAGGGCGACAAGGTCTCGTACGACGTCGGCAATGGGCCGAAGGGCATTCAGGCCGAGAATGTCGTGAAGCTCGAAGCAACGGCGTAAGCCGTTCTCACCTCAGAAACGAGAAGAGGGCCTCCGATGTTCTGGAGGCCCTCTTCGTTTGTGGTTTCGATCAAGGACTGCTTCTCTGGTGTACGCCCTTACTCCGGAGGGATTCGAACCCTCACCGCGAAGGGAGCGGCCAGCTTACTCGACCCCAGGACCCTCGGCAATGAGGGCGACGGCCGAGACGGCGACCGGGACCACACGCTCTGGCTGGAGTGACACCTGCTCTTGGATGACGACTCCCTGAGCGTCGGTGGCGATCGAGTGCGAGGGGATGTACGTCTCTTCGAGGTAGACGGCCCCGAGCGTGTTCTCGTTCGAGTCCTTCATGTACACGAGGAGACCGCACGGCTGCGAAAAGAGGTCCGAGGCCAGGTTGAGGTAGATGTTCTCGAAGCCTGGTGGGATCTTCACGTTGTGCTGGTTGGCGATCTGAGGCGGGATGCTCGGATCGATGCCGAACGTCGGCACCAGCGTTGGTGGCAGCGCATCGTTGTAGAACGAGTACATCATGCGCAGGAGCGAAGGGCCGTTGTAGAGCACCCGACCGAAGCCGACCTGCGCCACGGTGCGTCCCGAGATGAAGTAGCTGCGCTCCGAACCGAGTTCCCAGAACCGGGCGAACTGCCGGTTGTGGCTCATGTTGAAGTTCTGAACGAGGCCGATGGGCAGTGCCCAGTTCCTCGAACCGAGTGCAGCAGCAGCCGCCACACCTCCGCCGATGGCCGCCAGCCTGGGAGGGCCAGCGGCGATCATCGTGAATGTGCCGGAGGCAAAGAGGCCCTCTTTGAGCGCAGAGTTGTCGATCTTCTGCGAGTACGGCTTCCAGTTGGTGACCGTCGACATGTGTTCTCCTTAACCCGAGTCTGTCATCTTACGACAAGACCAGGTTACTGGTTGAACGAGAGCACGTACGACCTGGCCCCGTTCGGGATCGAGGTCGGGGTGAACCCGTTGGTGGCCGTATCGAAGGTCACAGCCTCGGCGACACCGCTGGTGTAGAGGATGACGGGGCTCGACGTCGCCGGCGAGGTGAACGCCGGGAGACCGAGCTTGTCGCCATCACCAGTGGAGTAGGTGTTGGCGGTGGCACCCACGGCATTGTGAGCGACCGAGGTGACCGTCTTGAAGATCTTCGTTCCGACTCTGGTGGCGCCAGCGTTCGAGAGGAAGGTCTCGGTGATGACCGCACCGTTCTGATCGGTGCCCACCACGATCACGTCACCACCGTCCCATGAAGCGGCGAAGGTGATGATGAGATTGCGGGGGTAGGTCGGAGCAGTGATGCCGGTGGTGACAGGAACCACCGAGGTGTTGCCGGCGATGGCTGCGTGAATCGTGGTGGCGCCCTTGGCCGAAACAGCGGTACCGGCGGCCACGAGAGCCGTCGAACCCTGGTTCGCTTCGAGGGATGCCCGAGCAAGGATGTCTCCAGCCTTGCTCCAGGCCTTCAACATCGCCTGCTGTGTGGTGCTCAGTCTTGGTGCGGCCATGGTGTGTTCTCCTTACGGCTTGACTCCCTACTGCGTTGAACTGCGTACTGCTTACACCACCAGGGTCACCCTGATGTAGTTGCACGGGAACGGGACATCGAGCGTGATGTCGACGAGCACGGTGTCTGGCGCCAGCTCGTCCTGAACGATGTTGTTGATGTTCGCCCCGTTGAGGACGCCGTTCTCGATGAGGAACTGAAGCATGCCCTGGATCGTGGTGCCGATCGTGTCCAGGAGCTGGTTGTTGATGACCTGCGTTCCGATGAACTTCCGGATGCCGAGGCGGATGAACTTCGCGGTGAAGTCCACCACCTTGGTGATCGAGAGCTCACGGGTCTCGATCGAGGTGAGGTCGGTCGAGAGCTGGTGACGGCTGGAGACAGGGCCACCCTGAACGTCTTGGATCAGGATGTACGTGCCGCCACCGGCCATGATGTTGAGCTGCCGCTTGGTGTACTTCTCCGTGCCCACGACGCCGGTGAGGCCCGTGATGGGGAAGTTCGTGAACGGCTGCTGCGGCGGCTGACCGGCCACCATGCCTGCGATGGCGGCGCAGGCGTAGTAGCCCGGCAGGCTCTTCGTGATCCCGTTGATGACCGTCTGGATGACGTCGGGGAAGACGGAGAAGGCCCTGCGGTTCTTGAGCCCAGCGTTGGCTTCGGCCACCGTGTCCGCCACGAGGCTGTAGTCGAGACGAGGCGGGTTCGAGCCGGGGATGATGAGCGAGTGACCACGGACCTTCAGAGACCAGGCGGCGTTGATGACCGACTCGGTCAGTGCAGTCGTGGTGTAGAACGCATCGGTGTTCTCACCCGTGGCGAACACCACGTTGAAGTTCGCCAGTGCGCCTGTGACGCTCGCCACGCTGTAGCGGCGGAACTCTCCAGCCACCTCGAACTCGCAGTAGACACCCATCGCGACCGTGAACGGGTCGGCTGGGTTCAGACCGAGAGCGACGAGACCGGCTGCCGGGTTCACGTCCAGCAGGCCCTGGTTCTGCGTGGCCGTGCTGTTGAGCTGAGTGCCTGAAGCACCGATGCCTGGGTTCTTGCGGACGGGCACCTTGTGGTTGAAGAAGACGATGCGCTCGCCTCCCTGCTCAGGAGCCGACATCGCCACGGCGTGGGTCCTCCACAGTCCCGTGATGACCTCGTCCTGGGTCAGCGGAGCGATGGCGTACACCTCTTCGGCTTCGAGCAGACCAGCCGCACGAGCGTAGGCCAGTGCGGTGCCTTCTGGAGCCGCAGCGGTGATCTCGTCGACACCGAGTCCCTTGACCTCGAAGCCTGGGCAGTTCAGGAGGCAGAGGAAGAGAGCGAGACCGAGCGGGTTGTCCTCGGTGAGAGGATCGAGCACGGCGGCGAGAGTCTCGACGTCCGGGAGACGGAGCACGCCAGCGATGGCCGCCACTGCCGTGACGTCCTTCCTGAGCGCCTTGTACTGAACGTACAGGGTGCCGAAGTCGAACGTGAAGTCGAGTGGGTAGCCCGTGACCTGATCACGGAGGATCTCGGACCCGATGACCAGGTTGTTGAGGTCGTCGAGGTACGCATCCGGGAACGGGCGAGCGGAGCCCGAGGCCGGTGAGGTCGAGAGGCCGAAGGCAGTGGCTGCCTTGCCTGCGAGGATCGCCACCCTCGAAGCTGCACCCTTCAGAGGAGAGGTGATCTTGAGCTTGTCGAGACCACCGCCCGTCTTCGCAGCCACCGTGAATCCGACCAGGAGGTTGATCGCATCGATCGCCTCATCGAGGCTGTCCGAGGCGAACGACGCTTGGTAGATGTGGGGGTTGTTGTCGAACTTGAACGACAGCGACTGGCCGTTGAGGTTCTCTTCGCCGACGTCGATCGTGCCGTTGACCAGGTTCAGCTTGCCTGCACCGTTCGAAGTCGAGGCGACGTTGATGCGGATGGCGATGAGCGAGCCACCAGCCACCGTCTTGATGGAGAACGTGGTGCCGTTGTTGATGACCGTGATGAAGCCACCGAGGAAGGCACCGTCGGCCATGAGGTCTGCGACGATGAGAGCGACCGAGGCCTTCTCTGCGATGAAGGCGTGAGTGAGGGTCGTCGGGAAGGTCACGCCACCGTCAGTCGAGTAGCCGACCACCAGTGAAGTGCCCGAGAGGGTCGTGGTCGGGACGGTCTGAGTGCCCGACGTGATCATCGCCGGGATGTCCTTGAACTCGACGTCCACACCCGTGTCGGTGGTGTCGACTGAGATCGAGAACCCGAGCGTGGTGTTGGCCGTGCCGTTCGCCTTCAGCTTGACTGACTGGAGACGACCGAACTTCAAGGTCTGGAGCTGGAGCTGGCCAGCGGCGTCGAGCGGCGTGACACCTGGGATGTTGCCGCCGATGGCCGCAGCGACGAGAGCCATGGAGGCGTACGAGTTCGTGAAGGTGAAGTTCCCTTCCGTCTCGACTCCATCGATGGTCACGACGTAGTGCAGCTTGAGGCCGGTGAGCAGGAACGGAGGACCCACTGCGCCGGAGCCCACGATCGAAGCCTGCTCTGCCGGAGCTCCAGAGACGGAGCCAGCGACGGAGGCTGCGGTCGGAGCCGCAGTGGCATCGTCGAGACCAGTCGCCTTGTACCAGACGTACTTGGGGGCGAACGGGCTGTCGGCGAAGAGCGTGTCGACTTGCTGAACGTCGTACACCTTGATGATGTACCGGCCGTTCGAATCGGCAGTCGAGAGAGCGGTGTTGATGGTGCCGACCTTGAACCTGGTCGCCTCCACCTTCATGATCTCCCCGCCCTTGAGCTTCACGCCGTCGACGTAGATGAAGTCGCCGATGTGGATGGGGATCGTGTTGCCGTCTCCGAAGGTGACAGCAGCGGCCTGAGCCGAGAGGAAGGTCAGCGTCTCGACGTTGATGATGCCGGCCTTCGGGTCGAACGACGTGCTGACTCCGTTGACGAGGAAGTCGCCACGGAAGAACTCGATCCACGGGGTGAGCGTGTCGTTGTTCTGATCGTCCTGGCCACGGTAGCCCGAGCCCTCGACACGCTCTTCACGCTGCGAAGGGCCGACCGTCTCGTAGCCGATCTCCAGCGTCGAGTTGGCCGAGGCACCAGCACGCACGGTGATGGAGCTCAGAGCTCCGAACCGAGTCGAGGCGATCTGCACCTTGTCGGTGTCGACCACCGTGGCGACGTCCTGGCCCACGCCATCGTTGATCTGCGCCGCAGCCTGAGCTGCCGTGAGAGTGCCACCCGTGAAGGTGATCGAGATGTCAGCCGAGGTGTCGAGACGAGCGGGCTGGTCGACTGCGAGAACCAGCGTCTTGCCACCGAGCACCAGACCGACACCGAAGCTCTTCGTCTTGATGGCAGCACGAGCAGAGCCGTGCGATGTGGCGAGGAACGACTCGCCGGGGGACATGAAGAGCTCGTTGAGTTCTCCACCTGCCACCATGAAGGGGCGGATGGTCTCTTCGAGAATGTTGAGCTCGTCCACGTTGCCACGTGGATCAGGGAAGGCGCTCTGAGTGATCGTCTTCCCGATCTGGCGGTACTCGCCGTACTTCGCCTTGCTGTTGATCGTCCCTTCCGAGGTCAGAACGTTGATGACCTCGAAAGCTGGGCCGACCACCACCGGGGCGAGGGTCGGTTGGACGAAGGACGGGGCAGGCGACTTGAAGGTCTGGATGACTTCAACGCCTGGTCTGATAAGTTCACCGGCCATCGTGAATCTCCTTTTCTGCTGTTACTGCCGAGGCTTCGGGGTCTTCGCTGCGGTGAGGTGGACCCGTTGAGTAAGCGAAAGAGCCTTGTCCCTGTCGTATTCTAGGATGCGTCCGTTGATGGCCGGAGCGTTTATGGCTGCAACGCCCGGTGAGAAATTGACGGTTGACCTTAAGGCTAGGTCCAGCTTTTTGAGAAGCACTTTGTCTGCCGGCTCGATGGTCCAGAAGTCTTGGAAGAAGAATGGGACCGAGACAGTCACCATCACGATCTCGTTTGCGTCTGGCTGAACGATCGCTCCAGGAGCTGATTCTGGCCCTACTTGGATCTCTTCACCGATGCGGTGAAAGCCGGCTCTCATGAGAGACCTCTTCAGGCGTCTCACGGCCATGGCACAGATCCACGCCATTCTCTGAGCCTCAACACCGACTGAAGAGAGGCAGTTGAAAGAAGCAGACGCAGACACGAGGTCCGTGTGCCGTCTTGCTCCACTGGCTGGATCGAAGTTGGGAACGAACCCTTCTTTCCTGTTGAGTCTCGGACCAGCGAACTGATCGATGGCGACGTTCCCGAAGCTGGCCCCACCTCTTGCAACGATGATGGCCGGTCTCTTCTCGACGACCTCACGATTGACGGTGGCCTGGTCGGAGATCATGACCTCCGTGAGAGCGTCATCATCATCCCAGTGGTAGTTGCCCTTGTCGAAGGTCTGGAAGACGAGCTGAAGAAAGCGAACGAGAAGACGGTTGTAGTGGTAGAGCGGATCCTCCCCAGGCCCTTGAGGCTGAGCTGGACCACTGGGGATGCGCTCTGCGTCAGACATCCTTCTTCTCTTCCTTCTTCGTCATCTCGTGTTGGAGCGCCATCATCGCAGCAGTGAGAGCCATGGATCCGATTCCCACGGCTGGAGCGATGAACTTCATGCGAGTGGCTGGGAGGACCTGTTCATACCTCTTGGAGAGTCCTGTCGCCTTCATGATGTGGGGGAGAGCCAGAGTGATGCCTGTTCCTACTGCCCCACCAAGAGTCGCAAGGCCGATGTTCTTCAGCACCTTCTTGAGAGGCTGATCCTTCTTCTCCTCAGCGATCTTGTCGAGCTCATCGAAGAGCCCCACGAGGGTGGCCGTAGACAGCGAAGATGTCGGAGAAGTCTTCTTCATCGAGGTTCTGGGGGTTGGTGAAGTTTCTCTCTGCGGCCGGCTTGAGAGACTGTGCGTCAACCTTCACCGGTAGTGCGTACTCGATGTCGCCTTTCGGGATCTCGTGAATCGTGAGCTCCTGACGAACGTTTGCTCTCAAACGCTGGGTTGGCGTCACCGAGATGACCCTCCAACGCTTGTTCTCCGACTCTACGAGTATGTCGTTCGGCGACACTGGTGGGAAGGAAATCATCCTCCCAGCAGTGTCACCTGGCTGCCGTTCTTGGAGGGCGCTCTTGCTTGAGATCTTGGGGTACGGGTCGATCTGAACGAAGACCTGAACTGGGGCCATGAACCCACCGAGCCACCCAGTTCCGAAACAGGTCTTGCATCCTGACCTGGTGACCTTCTTCGTCACCGTGTCATAGCAGAAGCAGACCGGGCCGAAGGTTCTTGCCGGGAAGAGGATGCACGATCTTCCAGCGAACTCACGGAAGAGCATGTCCTCTTGACGGATGATCTCGGCGGCGATGAGGTCGGGCTCAGGCTCAGTTGAAGACGCAGGGCCGAACGTCTCTTCCTCGCTCGTGACCCGGTTCACTACTCGAATCTTGTAGAAGTACTGCCGCCACTTGTGCAGCAGCGAGACCGTGATGTCTCTGAGGTTGTACTGGTCTCGAAGAGGCCCGGCAATCTGGTCGTAAGGCCCCAGAGCTGCCTCTGACCTCAAGACGTAGAAGTCGTAGTCGAAGATCTCGTGAGGCGCACTGGCGCTGGGAGGGGCCGAGACAGGGGCGATCTCCCAGAACACGTCCATGTGGTCGAGGTTGAAAGACCTGACCGTGAGTTTGGTGACCTTAATCACGGTTCGATCACGACAGTGTACGTCTGGATGTTCGACCCCGTATAGGTTGCCGTGACGGTGTAGGTGGCAACCAGACCTCCACCCCCGGCCAGCAGCGCATTCGCCTTCGAGTTGTAGAGCCTCATGCGAGCAGCGGTGAGGTTGTTGCTGCCGTCGAAGACGGTGTTGTCGATGACGGTGTTCTCATGCATCAGACCGAGAGCTCTCGTGAGCTGCACGGCCATGCCTGGGAGGTTGGTCGAATCGCTCTTGATGGAAGCGATGTCGGCGGAGACGCTGGCTCCAGCAGGAGCTCCGAGGCGAGTGAAGTTCTGCTTCACGCTGTTGCCGTCCGAGGTGCCTGCCGAGTCACCACGCACGCTCTCCTTGTAGAGGAGAGACTTGCCGAAGACAGAGGCCGTTGCTGAGGTATCACCGGAAGCACCGATGTCGTCGACCCTCTTGCCCTTCTGGCCAGCCGAGTAGCCGGTGTTGTCCGCCCAGACGTCCGTCTTCACCTGGCTGGTGGGCTCGTCGATGAAGACGTCGCTTGGTCCGATCCTGTCGGCGATGTACCTGATGGTCTCGTCGGCAATGCCAGCCCCACCGTCGACCTCGAAGATGATGTCGAAGGTCGGGGTGTAGTCGAAGTAGTACGTTCCGTCGGTGCTGACCGGGCCACTGATGGCGGGAGGAGAACCGACGTTGGAGTGATCCGAGCTCTTCTTGAAGTAGTTGAAGCTGGGCGTCAGGGCGTTGTCTGAATGCCGAAAGCGGAGGTAGTAGCGAGCCATGAATCTCCTTTAGGGGCCGCTGATCTCGGCAGAAGCCAGAGCCGTGAACGTGTCGTCCTCACCACCTACAACGAGAACCGTGTTGTTGGGGAGCATGAAGGATACATGACCAGCCCTCTTCGTGGTCATGTTGATGCCAGCAGGGTGGCTCCAAGTGTCGCCACCTGGGTTGTAGAGACGCACATCGTTGGTAGCTGCACCACCGGTGAGCTGACCACCAAACACACCTACTGACCCATCTGCGAAGAGGTGGGCAGTGTGTCGAGACCTGCTTGAGGGGAGGTTCGCACCGTGCGTCACCTGACCGCCGGACCAGATGTCAGGGCCCTGGGGGTCGAAGATGTCGAGGGCCGAGTTGCCACCGAAGTTCCCTTCTCCGCCGATCAACAAGACCTTCGAGTAGCCGAAGGCCGGGGGTAGCTTGACCATGGCGAACTTCACGTGAGGTCGAATCTTCTCTTGAGTCGCAGCACTGGTAGTGACTTCCTTGTCCGTCCCCAAGAGATTCATGATCACTGCGGTCGTGCCTGACGTGCCACCCGTGATGGTTTCACTTAGGGAGAAACCACCGACGGCACTGCCGTAGACAAGGACGCCGGTAAACCCATCGACCGGCACCGCATAGACAACAGCAGTAGCCCCGCTTGTGCCCCCTGTGATGGTCTCCCCTGGGGTGAAAGTTCCGAACTTGAAGCTGAAGGCGATGTTCTGGCCTGAGACAGCTTCTCCGTTGAGAATGTTGAGGACAGAGCCCTCATCGGTTCCAAAAGTCAGAACGCCTGTAGTGGTCAAGATCGGATGAGGGTTGTCATCCTCCAGTCTTCCCCAAGAGAACGTCGTACCACTGGCGATGTAGACCCCAGAGTTCATGGGACTGCCGCCACCAGTTGCTCCTGTGTACGGAAGGAGAATCCCAGGGATGCGACGCCAGATGTCGAAGTCCTTGTCGTAGGCCTCCATGGTCCTGACGTTCAGACCGTTGTCGTCAACTCCGCCGGCCACCAAGACCATGTCCGAACCAGCGATATGAGCCTCGACGACGCTGTGGTCTCTTCGCTTGTAGAGCATCGGAGAGACGAAGGCCCACTCCTGGAGGTAGTAGGGGCCATTGGAGAAGAAAGCTGCGAAAGCGTCTCCTCCTGAGCTGTCGGTGATCTCTTCCGACTGAACCCAAAAGCCACCGACTACGTCAGAGACGATGAGCTCAGGGCCCCCAAAGAACCCGAACGGATTGATCTGCCGAATGATGCCCGTAGTCCCGCTCGTGAGACCGGTGAGAGTTGCCCCGACAGTGAATGGCGAAGTCTGGGCGGTGACTGGAACACGCTGGCAGGTGCGGTAGAAGAGGCGCTCTGCGGTATTGGTGACGCCCGAAACCGTCTCACCACCTGCTCTCAGAAGGTCATTGACCTCGATACCTCCCACAACGTGTCCCTCGACAGCCTCCTGCATAGAGGGCGTGGAGCTGTGGCTGTTGCTGAAGAAGCCATCGATGCTGCCGAAGCCCGGTGAGTAGGGGTTGTATCTCGCGACGGAGTCTGTCCTGAAGGTGCCGCCCTGAAGGCCGCCGACGATGGCTCCGTAACGATTCTCCGCATCGTTGATGGTGACATCACTGTGAACGACGGCTGCACCTTGAAGGCTGGTCGTGATGTTCGTGATTCGCTCTACTTCTTGTCCATCGATGCTGTAGATGTCCCCATCAATCGGATCGACACCAGCATTGGTGCCGCCGAAGACCATGTAGCGACTGACGTCAGAAGCCGGGTTGATGGGGCCCCATCCAATCTTGTAGCCCTGCAAGTCTTTGCGGGGCTGGCTCATCGAGGCAGCGGCGGTCCAGTTCCAAGTCGGAGCCGCAGGTGTCGCCGGTGTGTGGAAGTGAACCTCGACGAGATTGGTATCGAGGTTGAATGCTATGGGCGTCTCGCCCTGAAACGTCTCGAAGACATCCATGTCTCTTGCACGAACCACGAAGTAGTAGTCCGTGTCAGGAGTGAGGCCGAAGAGTTCGATCCCTTTGCTGCCAGCCCATGCCTGCGTAGTGACGTTCGGAGAATTGAAGTCCTGCCCGCCTGAGCTATTGGCGTAGTAGACGTAGTAGTTGAGGTCGTTGACGAAGGTCTTCGCATCCGATCCTGGAGCCCAGCTCAGGTAGACCCGTCCATCTTGGCTGCCGGCTCTGACTGAGACGAGACCTGCGAAGGTCGGCTTCCCACCGTCATCCTTCTTGAAGGTGCTCAGCAGAGAGTAGTGGCCAACATGATGAGGGACGAGGAATCCGCCGGTCTGACCACCCAACATCAAGAAGGTGTTCTTCGTGATGTGGAAGAGGCAGTCTCCAACTGGAAGAGGCTCAGGGTAATTGAACTGCTTCTCGAACCAGGTGTTGGTCTTGATGTCGTAGTACGAATCTCTCGGAAAGAAGTTCTTCAACACCATCACGAGAAAGCCGCCGCCAATGTCAAAGAGGAGCTGAGATCCGGGGCTCGAAGAGATGCTCTGGAATGACCCACTCATGGTCGCCAGAGGAACGAACGAATTCGTGATCAGATTGAAGCGGTCGATGTAGAGAATGAAGGAGCTGTTCGAATCGGCTGCATACGTCTCACCAGCATCGGTGGTGAGAAGCATGAAGCCCCTGTTACCGGCCTGGGGCTGATTCGCCGTAGGAGCCCACGAGTTGCCGACCGGATCATAGATCTCAGCCGTTGCGACACCTCCGGCAGTCACGAGCACACGGCCATCGGCCAGCAGAACTGCGACGCACCCAACTCGTGCGTGCGCCATAGAAGCCTTGGCGGACCATGTATTGGAGCCCTGGTTGAACATCTCAACGGTGGCGACAGGGGCAGCGAGATTGTCGACTCCGCCGATGCGAAGGACGTGGCCGCTTGCGAGAGTGACGAGCGTGTAGCCGCTGACTGCATTGCCGCCCATGTCAGGCTGGCTCGTCCAGAGAAGCGTTCCTGGGTGAAGAGTCCGAGTCTTGATTCCTGTGGATCCTCCGCAGAAGAGGATCCGTCCATCTCCGAGAGTCGCACTGAGGATCAGGAATCCACCGTTGTTGGGGAACGCCGGAAGAGCCGTAACAGTCTCCCCGCTGGCGGAGAACACCCAAGCATCGTCAGTGGGCGCCGTAGTGTCGTCAACGACCTTGTTGCCTCCGACAACCACGGCCCTCTTGTCGAGGAACTGGCCCTGGCCCATTCCGGAGTACGAGTCGTTGAAGACGTGAGAGATGCCCCACTCCAGCTCAGGAGCCTGGCGAATCCTGGCGAATGATTTGTTCGTCTCTCGAAGAAAGTTGGAGACGCCCCTCGTCAGAGGGCGAAACGCCTTGTTCCTGAGAAGAGTCTGAGCACGACGCATCCGATCACCTTAGCGCCGTTGCGGAATTGGCTGAGTAACACCGCTCTTGAATCCAGGGGTGATGGCGGTGTGCTCTTGGGCTGCGAAGTTCGCACCCGTTCGAGCAGGGGCATGCAGTCCAGGAGTGGCGGACTTGTAGGCTTTCTGCATCGAAGGGAGGGCGGCCTTGGCTCCAGCTCCAAGAGCTCCACCCACCATCGCTCCACCGGCAGCTCCACGTGCCATTGCTCCGATGCGGCTCTTCGGCTGTCCGGTTGCTGGGTCACGCCCAGGAGCCACGAGTCCCTTCGCAGCTCCGAGAGCAGCGCCACCAGCGGCTCCCATGCCTGCGGCCTGACCCATCGTCTTGCCACCCAGAGCCTTGGTGGCCATGGGAGCGGCCTTCGCCATGGCGTTCTGCATCATCGGCTTGGCAGCTCCCATTGCCTTCTGAGCGATCGGCTTCATCTGTCCGACGAAGTTCTTCGCCATCGAGCCGATGCCGGCCATACCGGTACCGAGAGCAGCCCTCTTCTCCATCGCTGCTGCGAGCTTCTGGACGCTCACTGAAGAGGTCTTGCCGATCGAGCCGAAGAGAGCACCAGTTGCTGCACCACCAGCAGCTCCTGAGAGCCCACGGCGCATCATCGTCTTCATGCGCTGCTTCTCTCCAGTGACTGGATCTTCTTTCGGATCGAGGAAGCCAGAGACGGCACCACCGGCACCACCGGTCGCAGCACCGATCGCAGTGCCTCTGAGGATGGGGTCCTGAATCTTGCTGATGCCGGAGCCGACTGCCTTCACAGCTCCATGAGCCTTCGAGCCGACAGCCTTGGCTGCGGCCCCGATCGGTCCCTTGACTCGATCGTAGGCACGCATGACCCGACCTGGGATCTTCGAGGCCTCGTTCACCTGGTGGAAGCTGGTCGCTTCCTTCTTCTTCTCGATCTTGCCGTACGTGCCGAGGAAACCAGGCTTCGCTCCCTTCTCCTCTGAAAGAGGCGTGAGCTCTCCGCCCATCGGGTTCCAGGCGTTCTTGCCCTCACGGTGCTTCTTCTCGACGTAAGAGTAGTGACGAGCTGCTCCTCGTGGGTCTCCCTCACCGAACATGAAGCGAAGAACCCTGAGAATCTTTGCTGGATTCTTTCCGGTCTTGGAATCGATGTGGCCGAGGGCGTTGTGCTCTTGAAGGTGAGCCGCACGGTTGGTGAAATACTCCTTCCGATGCTTGGCTCTCTCAGCATCGAAGGCATGTCCTTCTGGAGTCACTGCAAGAGCCTGCTTCTCCATCCGAGCGATCTCACGGCCCCAGGCTTCTGCCTTCTTCAGCAGCTCCTGCGGAGACGGCTTCTCGTTCTTCTCCATGTCCCTCTTGATGAGAGACGAAGCAGCCTCGTTGGTCTCCAGCTCTGAGGAGGATCTCTTGTGCAGTTTCTGGGCAGCGTTGTCATCGGGGAAGGACCAAGCCTGCTTCAAGAGCCCTTCGAGCTCCTCGACGGACATTGAGCGGAGAGGAGTGATCTCCTCATCCTCACTCAGGGTCCACGCCAGCTTCATCTCGGGCTTCATGAACTCTCCTTAACCAACGAACCTGCGAGCCAGGGCACCAGCGGCGTAGCCTGCGGCGCCTCCAAGGGGAGCAGCCAGCAGAGCTCCACGAACCGGGTGCTTCTCTGAGATGCGAGCGATGTCGACTGAGGACTTCGCACGAGCATGGCCCATCTGCTGATCGAACGATGGGGTCTGAGTCTCTCCCATCTCCTTCTCTCGACCGGCCAGGCTCTTCTCGGCCACCTCACGCTGCTTCGAAGGCTTGCCGTCCTTGGACTTGTTCGCCAGGTACTGAAGACCCGTGGCAGTGGCCATGCCGATGGCGGCTCCGAGAAGAGGAGCCTTCCTGCCGGCGACGAACTCTCCGACCTCTCGGACTCCCTTGGCTGCGAGGTCCTTCACGCCGGCGGCGGACTTCCTGAGCTCAGAGAAGTACTCTGAGGCCTCCTTGGCGAAGGTCCCATCTGTCTTCAGAGCTGACAGGAAGTCTCTCTCGTCCATGGCACCAGGGTACGACGGTCGAACGGGTGTGGGAACTGCTCAGGTGTAGAACAGGACGTACTTGCCGCTGGACGTGTCGAAGACGATCGAGACGACGGTGGTGACGTTGTTCGGGGCTGAGGCAGCGTACGCTGCGGCCTCTGAAGCGTTGGCAAATGCTTTCTGCTTGAGTGCGACGGCCATGATCTCTCCTTACGCAGGGGTTCTCTTGAACAGCTTCATCGGATTCGCTTTGGAGAGAGCGGACCCTACACTCTTTCCGACACTCTTCGCAGCGTTCCCGACTCCCTGAGCTGCCCTTCCTGCCACGCCCTTCAGGTCTTTGCCAACCTGGCTGACTGGAGTGAACCCGTAGTCGACCACCTTGCGCAGGCCCTTGGACTCCAGAGGAATGCCCTTGGCGAACTCGGCAGCGTGGGCCAGCTCGGGGATGTGCTTCGCCGCAGAGAGGTGTTGTCCAAGCTGCTGAAGACCTCCCATGCCCTTCGCCGCCCCAGCGGCTCTGTGCGCCGTCTCGTAGAGGTTGGTCAGCTTGGGATCAACGCCGATGGCCATTGCATGACGCAGAGGAGCTGAGAGCATCGGCTTCCCCTGCATGGCTGTACGAGCTCCGACGCCGGCCACCTCTTGAGCGAGCCGACGAAGCGGAGGAAGGTGGTGACCGAACCTGTTGAGAGCGTTCGTTGCCATGATCTTCCCGCCTGCGACCATGCCGGCCATGGCCATGGGATCGATCGCCGCCTGCTTCTTGTGAGCGATCTTCTCGACCTCGTCGAGGAATGCCTTGTACGTGGCGGGATGCATTACCACTCACCGTAGAAGTTGTTCACGAAACGGTACTCCGAGAAGATGCCTCCACCCCAGGCGTTCTCGATGTTGATGGCGACCTTGATGCGCTGCTTCTTCTCTTCGTACGAGTTCTTGAAGAGCTGGATCCAGGACTGAATGAAAGGCGTCTTGTCGCTGACGCCGACCTGGATGCCACCGTCGCTGAACTGGAGATGGTTCCGAGTCTGGAGGATGCCCACGGACTCGTAGAGCGAGATGACGGTCCCTCGAAGCAGGAGACTCGCCGAGGGGAAGTTGACGATACCGTAGTTCGTGAAGTGCGGAGTCGTGTTGAAGTCGTCGATGGCGTCGGCGATGGCCCAGACGATCTGCCGGTTGGAGCTCTCGAAGCCGGCGATAAGCCGGTTGAGCTCAGGGTAATCCCGAGTGAAAGTCCGCACCGTCTGGATGAACCTGTTCAGTTCCAGACTTGCATTCGGGATTCCTGGGCCAAACTCGTCCACGCCGCACCCCTGTTACTTCTTCTTCTTGGAATCGTCCTTCGACTCGGGCCTGGCCTCGGCCGGAATCTTGACCTCGACCTTCACCGTCTCTTCGAGCTTGACGACGTCGGAGGCCTTCTTGGCCGGCACTTCCTTCATCGCCAGCTCGTCGGGCGTCGGCTCGGGAACAGGCTCAGGCTTCGACCACCCCTTCGGGAGAGATCCGAAGGCGAGAATGCCTGCGTCCTGTAGGGCGAGGTCACGATCCGGAACGTGCTTCAGGTCGGCGTGCTCGCTCATCCCGTACCCCGGCATCGTCCGGCCACGGTAGTCCACGTGCTTGTCGGTCAGGTTGAAGACTTTCACTTGGAGGCTCCCTTCTTCTTCGAGCTGGACTTGGACTCGGCCTTCGGCGCCGAGGGAGGAGGTGCAGGAATCTCCTCTTCCTTCTTCTCTTCGACGACCGGAGTCGGCTCAGGAGCTGGAGGAGGTGGCTCTTCCGCCGGTGGGGTTGGAGCAGGAGGCTCCGACGGTGGGTGAGGCGGGATGATGACTTCAGGCGGCGCAGGAGGAGCGGCGACTACTTCTGGAGCCACCACCTCCCCCTGCGTCGCTGGAGCGTCCCCGGCTCCTGGATCGTGGACCATTGGCAGACCACAGACTGGGCACTTGTACTCGCCGCCCTGCCCACGTGGAACCTGCCCACACTTCGAACACGGAACTGGTGCTGCCATGGCTTCCTCCTTCGGTCGATCGATCTTGATTGCGCCTGCCTTCTCCAGTTCGAGCAGTTGGCGTTCGTTCGCTTTGTAGTCCACATCTGCGAGCCGCATCGGCTTGCTACCACGACGTAGCACTCGCCCGAGAACAACGGGCTCCTCTGCGAAGCGAGCAGAGGTCTTCTGCGCAGTAGAAAGCTGCTTCCCCTCTTGAAACCCCCTGGTGATGACGTACATCGACAGGTCCTTTCAGTTATTGCTGCTTGAAGGTCCAAGCTACTCCATCTTGGGCCCACAAACAGCAAGAGGAAGGAAGGAACATCCCTTCCTTCCTCTCGGACTCAGCCAGTTACGGCCAAGAGTCGATGGACTCGCTTAGAACTGGTCGACCTGGGGGTAGGTCAGGCCAGCGTCGGCACGGTTGTTCACCGTGGACAGGTTCTCCTCGGAGACCGGCAGGGCGGCTGCGAAGCCGGTGTCGGTTGCGCCGGGGGTGACCGAGCCCGAGTAGAGCTCCAGCTTGACGACGGCGGCGATGTTGCCGAAGCCCATGCCGATGTCTTCCCAGCTCATCCAGGTGATCAGGTTCGCGATCTTGTCGATGTAGAACTTGGTCTGGTTGAGGATGTAGAACCGGCCGAAGAACTCCGGCGCCGTGAAGCAGTAGATGTTGCCTTCACGGAGGAGGTCCGTCTTGATGGTCCGGATGATCTTCAGTCCGGTCACCGTGTTGGACTTCCAGCCCTCGGTTGCCGTCTCGCCGGCGATCGTCATGCCGACGTCCTGGATGGTCCAGGCCGAGATGTCGTCGTAGTCCGGCTCCGTGATGAGAACCCGCTCCGCACGCAGCTTCTTGCGGTGGAGCAGCTTCTTCAGCTTGATGAAGTCCGGCTTCAGCACCGGGTTGATCGTGAAGTTGTCCGTCGCCTGCGACAGAGCACCCTCACCCTTCACCACCGCCGAGCCGATGACCGTGGCGGCGAGCACCGCCGAGGTCCGGAAGCCCGTGGCCGAGCCGTTCACGTCGAGCTGCACCGCCTGGATGCAGGCTTCGACGTACAGCAGGAACTGCCGGTCTTCGATCTCCTGGATGTCCTTCACCGAGTTCTCTTCGATGATCTTGGTGATGGGCATCTCGTACGCCAGGAGCTCCTGCTCGTACTTCTCGAACTTCTCGCTCGCGATCGTGAAGAACGGGATCTCGTAGCGGGCCGCCCTGATGAGGCGAGCCGTGGGCTGGCCACGGAAGGTCAGCGCCATCGCCCGTGAGTTGGGCTCGATGTCGACGATCTTCACCAGCGTGTCGTGGTTGACCGACCGCTGGAGTTCGGTGCGCTGCACGTTCGTGGGAGGAACGATCTTTCTGGCGAAGCTGACTTCACGCAGACGGTCGCGGATGTACGACCCGCCGAACTCTGCGATCTTGTCCTTGCCCGCTGAGGATCCGATCTTCTCGAAGAACATCTCGTTGAGGACCTTTGCTGGGACTGCGCTCATGGTCTGTCTCCTGTTTCTTTCTTTGGGTGGACGAGGGTATCTACGTCCAAGTTGGTGTTTGTTGGACTTCCTCGCTCACATCTTCTGGTTGCCGAAGTGCACGAAGCGGACGAATCCGCCGTCGAGCAGCTTGCTCACGTACCCGACCCGAACACGGCCGGCGCCGGCGGCGTCCTTCTTCACGCCACGGCGGGTCAGCGACTGGTAGGTGACGTCCTGAACCGTCAGGGAGTCGCCCAGGGCCAGAGCGGTGGTGTCGATCACCTTCGTCTGGGCCTCGTACATGCCCAGCATCAGCGTGCTGACCTTGCCGATGGCCTGCGTGTCGTAGCGACCACGCTCGGTGAAGACCGGGAACACGTTCGGATCGGTGCCCTCACCCGTGCCACGAGCGAGGTTGTAGTTGGTGTCGATGACGAGCCACTCGCCGTCGATCACTGGGTTGGCGTTGAACGGGTTCACCAGAGTCTGGTCCGCCAGGTAGAAGTCCCGGCGAGTCAGGGTCTGAATCTCGGTGACCAGTTGAAAGTTTGGTCCAGGCATCTTGTTACTCCTTCAAAGTGTGTTGGTGTGAAGTTCAAACAGCGGTGGGAGGCCTCACTCGATCGTGGAGAGATTGGCGGCGAAAGCATCGGCAGCGTTGTCTCCATCGCTGTCGCTTCCTTCGACCGTCACGTGGCCGCCTTCAGCCACCGAGGCGAGCTTCATCTGGGGGGCGGAGAGGTTGACTGCCTCTTCGAGGACCTCCAGCTTCTCGTGCTGACGAAGGCTGGCGACCTTTTCCTCCAGGCTGAGCTCGGGGTTCAGACCCTTGGACTCCATCGCCTTGGCGACCTTCTCGATGCGCTTGTCACGCTCGAAGCCGGCGACCTTGGTCTGGAGCTCCTCGTTCTTCGCCTTGACCGTCTTGTTCTCCTCCGAGAGCGCCCGGAGGTTCTCGGCGGCCACTTTCATCATCTGGCCCGCCTGTGCTGCACTGACTTTGTTCATCATGGGCGTTTCTCCTTGGACTTTGGCCTCTTACATCGAGGGAGCGGGCGTCGAAGTCGTGGAGGAGCCGGTCATGGGCATGCCCATGCTCTTCTTCTCCATCGCCTTCTTCATCTTGCAGTGCTTGCACTCGCCCTTCCCGTCGCACGTGCAGCCCTCTTCAGCGATCTTCTTGAGGAGCTCCCGTGCCGCTGCGATCTTCACGCCGCCTTTGGCGGCATTCCGCAGGTTCTCTTGGACCTTGGCGTCGTGAGCCTTGGACATCATCGGCTCGGTGAGCACCTCGGCCATCAGCTTCTTCTGCGGCGCCTTCGCCTGAACCTTCTTGGCGTTGGTCGCGGCAGCGTTGGAATCGATCATCGAACGAGCGCTGTTGGTGCCGCCCGACGGAGGCTTGGGGCCGTCACCCGACTTGGAGTCGAGCGTCTCGCCGCCCATCTTCTTCTCGACGTTGGCGATCTTGCCGAGGATGAAGTCGACGGCGGAAGCCTTCTTCTCGCCATCCTTCTTGTCGAAGGTGACGACCTCGGCCGGCTTGGTCTCTTCCTTGGACTCTTCGTCCTTGGGAGCCAGAGCAGCCTGGAGGCGGGCGACGGAAGCCGACTTCGGCTTCTCGGTCTTGGCCTGCTCCTCGACCTCGGCGGTGTCGTCTTCGTGACCGACGTCCTCGTTCAGGGTCGTCGGCTTCGGGGCAGCAGCGGAGCGGATCTTGTCCAGCACCGACTCGGCCGCCGTCTTCATGACGCCCTTCTTGGGGTACGGAGTCCCACCGGGACGCTTGGCGTGATCGTTCTTGACCTGGGTGGGGGCTGGTCCGCCGGCATCACCCTTCTGGCTCTCGGTCGACATCGGCACGTTGTGCGCCTTCGACTTGTCCTTGCCGTAGTTCTGCTTGCCGGAAACGGGCTTCATGACGGCGAGGGTCTGACCGCCACCCTTGTACTCGGCCCCGTGGTCCTGCTCGTCGGCCGACGTCTTCATGAGCTGATCGCCGACCGTCTCCAGCGCCGAGGCGAGCTTCTCGACCTCTTCTGGATCAGCGAAGTCGATCGCCGAGGCTTCCTTGTCCTTCTCCTCTTTCTCTTCCTTCACGGAGGGGACGTGGCCGTGTTCCTTCTTCTCGTAGTCGACGAGCTTCTTGACCTTCTCGTCCTTGCCTTCTGCGGCAGCGATCTTCACGCGGGAGTCGTCGATGATCCGAGCGACCATATCGGCGAGCGGAAGGTTGCCTGCGAGCTTTGAGATCATTTCGGCGTCTCCTTACTGCGTCACGGGAGGAGGTGGGTTTGCCTTCATACTGCTAAGGTGGTCTTGAACGGGAGAAGTTTCTGGTGGTGTCTGTGGCTTTGAGACCAACTTGGGCAGCTTTGGCTTGTTGGCCATCACCGGCTTCGTTACCTGCGCAACCGATGATGCCGTGTTTTGAGTGGTGGTGGCAATCTTCTTGAGTTCGTCTGAGAACCCCAAGAACATCTCCAAGCTGATTCTTCTGTTGGACATGTTCGTCGTTTCCTCAGACAAGCTCCTGGGGCCTGCAAAGATACATCTGCCCCAGGAGCCCGTACGCCTGATGTCTTACTTCGCAGCTTCCTCGGCCGGAGCCTCTTCTTCCTTGGCCGGGAGCTCGTAGCCGGCGTTGGCGATCATCGCCAGGGCCCGCTCGTCGACCTTCTGAGCGAGCAGAGCTGCCTGCTCCTCGTTGATCGAGCTCTTCTTCTCGCTCTCTTCCGTCTCCTGCTGGGCGTTCGGGTCGATCCCGTGCTCCTTCAGGATCTCGTGAGCCCGAACGACGGCGAGCTGATCGAGAGCGGAGAGCTGCTGCTCTTCCTCTGCCGGCTGCTCAGCCGATGCCTTCTTCGACTTGCGGCCGGCTGCGAAGCCAGCTCCTGCCGAGGCGGCGGCACCTGCTGCCATCGCCTTGCCCTTGTTCTTGGCCATGAAGTCACCGACCTTGCCTGCGCCCGACTTCAGCGCCGCCTTGGCAGTGTCCTTGTGCTTCGAAGCCGCAGCGCCAGTCATGGCCACTGCGCCCTTCAGGTTGTCGAGCTTGTTGGCCGTCTTCGTCTTGGCAGCGGCCTCCTTCTCGATCTCCTTGCGCTCCGCCACGTAGGCGTGCGCCATCACGCGACCCAGGTAGTCGGCCTCGGCGATCTTCTCCTGCTCGGGCGTGAGCTGCTCGCCCTCTTCGCCGGCCGTCTTCTCTTCGCCCTCTTCACCTTCGTCGCCTTCTGCTTCGGTCTGCTCTTCTGCCGGAGTCTCCTCGGCAGCCGAGTCGCCATCGAGGATCGAAGCGGCCAGCGTCTCTGCCTCTTCGTCGCTCAGGCCACTGACGTCGACTGATTCGTCAGACGCCAGCTTCTCGGCGAGAGCTGCCGTGGCGATGGCTTCGAGGTCGGTCTCGTCGGCCTGGTTGGTCTTGTACACCTCTGCGAGCTTGGGATCCATCTTGTGTCTCCTTCAACGAATGAACTTCTGGAAGATGGCCGTCTTCAAGGTCGAGACCTCTAGGCCTGGGGGTACTGCGGAATCACTCCGACATCGATCGGAGTGTCGAGAAGCAGGTCCCGGTTCTGAAGATGAACGCCCGAGAAGTACGAAAGCGAGTCGAGAGAGATCATCGGGGCGCTGGCGGTCTTCGTGAACATGTCTACCAGTTGGCTCCCAACTACTGCGTCTCTCAACTTCGGGTCGTTCTGAATCACTTCTTCGGCCTGCGACAGCTTCTGCATGAGCGAACGACGGTAGCCGTTGTAGGCAGCGCCGATCTTACTCAACAAAGGATGGTCTACCTGAGTCTCAGTGGGAAGAGGCTTTTTGCTTGTCACCGTGATGCGAATCACTCTTCCCTGTAGAGGACTTCCAAGACCGCTTCTTTGACCGATCAGACCTTCCAAGAGCTTCTTCAGTTCTTCATTGAAACGGCTCTTGTCGACGGCCACTGATTCGTCGAAGTCTCCCGTCTGCTTGAAGACCTCATTCTTGTCGTCGAGCTTGTCTGCGAGCCCACCCTCGCCCATGCGCATCAGCACCAGCCTCTGGAACTCACGAGGCTTGAGGACGATGCCCATCATCCCAGCCGTCGAGCAGCAGGAGCCGAGGTCGTGCTCAGCCATCTCATCCAGGGCGCTCCTTGAGATGGTGATCTCGTCCTTCTCCAACTTCGGAAGAGACGACATCGAAAAGGCACCAGCCGGGACGGTCTTGACGATCTCACTGAGCTTGAGCTGAGCGGCCGTCTTCGTCGGCTTCTTGCCAGTCATGGCGAAACCGAGCTTGTCGATCTCCGAACACTCGTCTGGGCATCCGCACTCGCAGTGCGCTGAAGCGGTCTTCTCGACCCCGTAGGTGCTGGGCACCTGGATCATGAAAGCGACCTCAGACGAGAGACGAGGCATCGAGCATACGTCGCCGAGACACACATACTGGCCTCTCGACGCCAGCTTCGCCATCACCTTGGCCGTCTTGTCCGCACCGATGAAGACGAACGAGATGTCGAAGAAGCGAGGGTGGGTGTTCTCGACGCAGCACCTCAGCCCGTTCGGGAGAATCTTGTTCGGGCCGTACAGATGCCGCAGGTGCTCTGGCGGCAGCATGTGCTCGCAGTAGTCGTCCTTGGTCTTGGACGAGTGGCGGCACACCATGCAGATGTCGTAGGGGACCTTGCAGCCCATCGAGACGTCGGGGAACTCCCCGGCGTCGATGCGAGCGATGATGCCGTCTGCACCTTCGAGCTTCGCCTTCTCCCTGTTGAGCTGAACGATGAGCTCGACCCGCTTCATGTACGGGTTGAGCAGAGAGAGGACCGGCTTGCCGAAAGCCCGGCTCGGGTCCTTGTTCACGTGGTGCTGAAAGGCGTGGGCCTTGAGGAACGTCAGGTAGCCGTAGTCGTCACCCTGGTGAGCGAGAGCGTTCCAGGGAAAGTAGTCGGCGTTGATGTTGGAGCCGAAGTACTCACCAGCTCCGAGCGCATTGACGAGAACGTAGGCGTTCTCTTGGCGGTTCTTCTTGGAGATCTGCGAGAGGAAGTGGCGAAGTCTGTCGCCGTTGGCCCAGTCGGCAAAGGCTGGCGCACCGGCTGTCTTCTCGAAAGCCCCGGCTGAGCCGAAAAGGGACTGACAGAAGATGCCGGAAGCGGTCTTGCCGAAGAATTGGACCTGCTTGTCCATCAGTCGTCAGTCGTTCGTGGGCGTGGAGCCAGGGGTGTTGTCCGGTCTTGGCCCCTTCTTGAAGCCGAAGACCTTGCGGCCTTTTCCTTCTTCCTGATGCAGGTGGTAGTGGAGTGGGCCTTCCTTCTTCTCCTGCTTCTTGCCCATCTCCCTGAGGTCGAGACGGAACTGGTTGTTCCGGATGTCGACCAGGTTCTTGCGAGAACCGATGAGGTCCCGGATCAGCACGTGCTCGTTGCCCGGTGCCTGATTCGCCAGAGACTTGAGAAGCGAGCCTCCGACCAGCGGATCCTTCATGAGGTCCGGGGCGTAGTGGTGAAGGGCGTTGAACGCCGGCTTCAGGCGTTCCGGATCGTTCACTTCCTCACGTAGCTTCGGGTTGCTCGCCATGATGCGGCGAAGGTCCCGAGCCTTGGTGAGGCCTCTCTTGGCCGTGTCGAAGAGGTCCGCAGCGATGGCAGACCCCAGAGAAGCTGCGACTCCCACGCCGATGGAGGCTGCGACTCCGATGGCAGCTTGGCCCACGGGAGAAGAGAACACCCGACTTGAAGCAGCGCTCGGGGCCGCTGCCAGCTTCTCGGTGGTGACACTGGCGATCGTCTCGAACTCCTGGAGGACGTCGGGCAGGAACTCGGGTGCCAGCTTCTCGATGAGAGACAGGGCCTGCGCCGTCTTCTGCATCAGCTCTGGCTCCGCCTGGTTGGCTGCTTCGAGGTATCTCTTGTCCATCATCCAACTCCTGGCGGTAGGGGCTGCCCCTGGGCTTCTTGGAACTTCTTCTTGTTCTTGTCGTACTCGCCCTTGGCACCTGGGATCACCGTCGCAGCGGTGAGAGTAGCGACTGGATGCTTTGCTGCGGTGATGGCAGCTTTCCCGGCAAGCGTGCCGAGGACCCCGAGGATGGCCATCTTCTCCATTGGCGCTCTCCGAAGAGCGATGGAGATCGAGGCCAGCTTAGCGAGCCGAGCGAGCAAGGAATTGCTCCTTGATGAAGCCGTCCACCCGACCGAGTTGAGCGTTGACGTCTTCGAGAGACATCGCCACCTTGTCGATCTCCGCCTCCAGAGCGAGCATGGAGCGGAAGGTCGAAACGAACGGGTGCTTCTCGTTCACGACCCTGTGCGCCAGCTTCTCCAACTGCTCGGTCATGATCTTGAGCTGGAGAGGTGAGGCGACCTTCTCGGTGAGGAGACGCTCGACGATGGGTCGGAACGCCTCGGCGATCTTCTGCTTGTCGGACCCGGAGCTCTGGGCTGCGACAAGGACGTCGCTGAAGCTGTTGCCCTCCAGGAGGTGGTTCTTCACCATGGCGTAGTACTCCGCCTGGGCTTCCTTGAGGGCCATCTCGTGCCGCTCACCGTCGTACGACAGCGTGTCCTTGAAAGCCTTGAGCTCGGCCTTCGTGTCCATCACCTGCTTCACGGCCTGGTCACGAGTGACCTCCTGAGAGGAGGCCTTCTTGATGCCGAACATCGTCTCGATGACCGAGTCCTTCATCGAGGAGACGTGAGCTGACGCCGTCTTCGACTTCTGCGGCATCTTCGAGTACTCGATGTCGACGGGAGTCGTGACCGTGGGCCGGGCACCGTCCGACATCTCCTGGATGATGCGGCCAGCGTCTGCGAGCTGGAACTGGGGGTAGCTGCTTTCTGCCCCTGCCGTCTTGCTCTGGTCGTGCTTCGCCAGGTAGACAGCGGTGTTCGCGAACTCCACGATGCGCTTGATCTGGTCGCCGTTGATGTCCTTGTGCTCGCCGGCGAGCTTGCAGATCGACTCGTTGAGAGCCAGACCTTCGTTCAGGAACCGGTTGGCTGCCTGCTTGCCCATCAGCTCCAGAGCCTCGGCCGAGACAGAGGCATGCCGAGAGCCGGTCATCAGGTAGTTCGTGAGCTCGTCTGACATGTGATTTAGACTCCGAATCTGAAGAGAGTCAGTCTGTTGGAGGGTAGTTGTTGGGAGGACAAGATGGGAAGAACTTTCGTGACCTTCGAAGACGCCGCAAAGCTGCTGAAGTGTAGCAAACGCACAGTCCACAACTACGTCAAGAAGGGGCGGCTCCGAAAGGACGTCGAGGATGGAGAAGTAGTACTTCGGCGGGAAGATGTCGAGCAGCTCGCTGAAGGACTGGGCTCAGACCTGCCCGCTCTGAACAACCGCACGCTGTTGGAGCTGCTGGGCAGGATCAAGACTCTGGAGATGAAGGTCTCCGTATTCCAGAAGATACACGGCATCGAGGAGCACCCACCCCTCCGTCCAGGCACGGACGAGGCCCTGAAGCTGGTGAGCAACGCAGAGTGGTACCTCCAGAAGAAGGACATCACCTCACCGGAGATCGGTCTCTGGGTCTCGCTCTTCCAGCGCATGGATGAGCTCACCTTCCAGATGATTCACCGGGCAGGGGCCAAACCAGAGTTCTGGAAGACCCTCTTCGACCTCTGTCTCTACCTCATGGACTTCGTCTCGAACCCCAGGCGGTGCAAAGAGACCCGTACGTGGCTTGCCCACCACCTGGAGCTCAACGAGTGCAGGAAGTCCCTTCGATCGATCATCCTCCTGTGGGTGGAGCTGACCAGGGAGAGCCATACCAAGGGCCTGCACAAGTACCTGGGTGGGGGCAAAGAGGACCTTGCCCGTCGGCTGGGCAATTAGACCCCCTCCTCCGGGATAAGGACTTGGGCCGGATAAACCTGCCCATGTTCAATCCCCATTGGGAGGAGAGTCGAAGATGGAAATCGAGAAGACGGAGACGGTGCATCAGTTGCCTCGGCCGGGTGTCAGTCTGAAGCCGGCAACTGGGGAGGCACACGTGCCGACCCCCGAAGGTGATGTTCGGGTCGAGGTGAAGGCGGGCGGTTCGACGCACTTCCTGTTCAACGACACGCCGGCCTCCAGGGACTTCCTGAAGAAGCTCGTCGAGAAGAACGATCTGAAGGCCGAGGCGTCTGCGGCTCAGGGCGAGAGCTACAACCTCACGCTCTGGGGTCGGATCAAGGGCGTGAGCACTTCGAACGTGACGCCGGCCAGGCTGGTCATCGGTGGCGTCGTCATGTTCGTGGCGTACCAGGGTGCCAAGTGGCTCGGCAAGCGCATCGCCGAGTACTTCGGCTGGAACCTCTTCGGCAACATCGTCAGCGAGGAAGAGATGTACGCTGGGGGCAACAAGGACTTCGACGAGCGGAAGGCTCCTCGTCGGCAGGCTCCTCGTCGGCCCAACGAGCCGACGATGCCGTCTGCTGCGGCCTAGTGCGGCCAGAGAGTACCGGGAGGATGAGCTCGCTCCCGGTATTTCTCTTAGTCCTCAGACTGGACGCCCGTCTTGGCAGTGGGGTTCAGGATGTCGAAGCGGGGGATCTTCAGCATCGATGCCAGCGTGCAGAGAAGGATGGAGTGGAACGAGTCGTCCGTCGCATCGGGGGTCTTCTTGTACTGAATCTGCCGCTGCTGCTCGTTGTACTCCGAGAAGATGTTCAGCATGTCCTTCGAGAACGGCTCTTCGAAGTGGACCCAGTTCGGGAACCGGAAGACGTTGCGACGCTTGATGGCGTTGAAGACGTCGGACATCACTTCGGTGCGGTGAACCAAGAACCGAGAGAGCTCGGGGTGCCACTGCACCTTCTGCCCAGGCTGAGAGTACTGGTACTTCCGAATGCGTTCGGGACCGAACTTGCGAGTCAGGTGATCGTTGCGGTCGAAGCCACCGCCGTAGTCGACGCCGACCACCATGCAGTTCCAGGCCTTGATGATCTGGTCGATCTTGTCGAGCTGCACCTGCGGCTCGGTGTCCTGGTGCTCGAACCGGTGGATGTAGAAGATGCAGAAGAACCCATTCAGCATGTATGCGCCGAGTGAGAGAACCGTGTACGAACCTTCGCCAGTACCCCAGTCGATGCCAGCGAAGACCGGGCTGCTTCCGCCAAGGTTGTGGCGGATCATGTCCAAGGTCGCCTGGTCCATCAGCAACTCGTTGGCACAGTTGTCCATGATGTCCTGGCGAGTGAGCGGACGAGTGCCAGAGTCGTACGAAAGACCGAGAACTTCGTTGTGGAACTGAGAGGGCGGGTAGGTCGTGTACTTGACCAGAATCTCGTTCCACTCCAGCCACGGCACCATCACCTGGGGAACTCGGAAGCCTTCGTAGGCCTTGTCTCCGAGACCACCTTCCTGAGGCGGCCGACGAACGGTGGGGTTCATCGACGCCCAGCAGGACTCTGCACTCATGGCGTGGATACGCTGCTTGCACTTGTCGCAGACGAGACCGTCTGAACCGATGTTGTTCTCGCCGAGGACGTTCCAGTGCCACGAGGACGGATCCTTCGGAGTCCCATGGCGCTGACAAGGAACGACCCACTCGTTCTGTGTCGAGAACGCCGACCAATAATGCTCGATGGCGTTGTCGTAGGACTTCGGCGTCCCCGAGTACATGAAGAGCTTGAATGGAGAGTGAGAGGCGCACTCTTCGATGACGGGGATGTTGTCCGTGATGACGTCTTGGAGCTCGTCGATCAGGATGAGGTCGGCGGGGATACCACGGGTTCGGTCGGCGTTGTGGTAGGCGTAGCGGAGGGTGATCTGGCTCCGGTTGATGAACTTCTTGAGGAAGACGTTGTCCGAGAGCTTCGTCGTCGTCCAAGCTCGCAGCGAGTCCGAGGTCTCGATGGGCTCCTTCAGACGGTCCTGCGAGAACACCTTCGTCTGCTGGTTGGTCGGCGAGACGTAGAGGATGTTGAAGGCGTTGTTGATGCAGGCGTACGCCAGGCTCTTGTTGCCGAGGAAGGTCGACTTCTCGACCTGCCGGCCGCACTTGAAGAGAGTCCGCTTCGCCGAGGTGTCATACGGGAGCTTCAGGTACTCACGGCCTTCGAAGGAGAAGGGCACGTGCTTCTGGGCCTTCTTGTCTGGCACCTTGATGGCGAACTGCACGAACTCGGAAGGCATGACGCCCATGAGGCGTGCGTTGCGTCGTAGGATGTCCTCATCCAAGAGGGCTTCATCGAGGTCCGGCTCGAAGTCCCATTCCTCTTTGAGCTCAAGCCTGCCGCTCTCGGACAAGACGACGTTGGAGCCGAACTTCCGTCGATACTCGTCGCTGGATAGAACGTTGTCTTCGTACATGAATCCCCATACCGTACTGAAGCGAGAAGGGATTGCAAGATGCTACCGCCACCGTTGGCCTGGGTAGATGGCTTCATCCACTCCATTCAAGGAGCTCTTGGCCAGCAGGTCCGGCACGAGGTCAAAAGCACCGTCAACCCACTCGTCTACAGGATTCGAGTCGACTTCCCGGAGAAGATCTCGGGCAAGAACTTGATGCTGGTGTGGAACCTCTTTCAGATGTACGCCGCAAAGAATGACGGCGTTCCGCAAGGAAAAGCAGCCGACACAGAACGCTGCCTCGTAGCCGACGTCATCATCAAAAGACGGCTCGGCCTGCCCCGGAAGAAGCACCCACTGGAGTGAACATGTCACCAGTCAGAGCTGGCCTCGATGAGGTCGGCATCGGTGCTCTCTCGGGCCCGTACATCGCCGCCGTTGCCGTCTTCCGAGAACGAGATCTTCTTCTCCTGCCACATGGAGTGAAGGACTCGAAGAAGACGACTGAAGAACAGAGAGGCAACCTCTACCTCCCCATCTGTGCAGCAGCCTGGGACGTTGGGCTTGGCTGGGCCTGGCCATGGGAGATCGATCGATACGGCCCCTCTGAAGCCCTTCAGATGACGTACCGCAGAGCACTTGGAGAACTGAGGGTCCAGTACGACGTCCTGGTGGTCGACGGCAACATCGGGGTCCAGAGTTTCAAGGACCTATACCGCCCTGGGCGCATCATCGTTGAGCCGAAAGCCGACGTGAACCACCGAGAAGTCTCGGCCGCATCGATCATCGCCAAGTGGGCCCGAGACGAGATGATGATTTCGTACTCGAAGAGGTTCCCTCAGTACGCCTGGAACGAGAACAAGGGCTACGGCACGAAGTCTCATGAAGACGGTATAAGGAAGTACGGACTACTCGTAGACCCTCAAGACACGAGTAGGTACCTTCACCGGAGACACTACTGCAAGAAGTTCATGTATGAGACAAACAACGGTACCACCAGGGTTCGATAGCCAGGTCCCCTGTCTCTGCTGCAACCAGATGGTGCTGATCAGATCCAACGACTGGACCAATTCATCGGCCGGTCTTTGCGTTGGCTGCTACGGCTTCTTGCCGCTTCAGCTCATCCAGGTGCTGTACATCCTGAGATGCCAGATCGGTGCGATCCACATCCAAGTCGGAGAGGTGCAGGGGAACATGCAGAAGCTCTTCAACACTGTCAGGGACCTCGAAGAACTGGTCCTCAACACGCCCTGAAAGGGAAACAGAGAGGACGAACCTCTCTGTTTTTAGCTCTCAGTCCTTGCCGCCCATCGCCTTGTGCAGCTCCATCGCTGCCTCGATGCAGATGTTCCGGAAGAACTGGTTCGTGCCGAAGCCGTTCACCTTCACGAACCACGCACCGATGTCGGCATCGAAGCTGAGATCGCAGCGGCCCTGACCGAAGACCTTCGCCATCACCATGCTGAGGGTCTTCTCGAAGTCCTTCTTGAACGCCGGCAGGCGCTCGTCCTTCTTGCGGTCCGCATCGTGGTAGCCCCACGGCCAGACGTGGTAGATGACGTCGTCACCCTTCACGCCGAACTCGGCCTCGAAGGTGTGCACTCCCTTGATGGGCTGGAAGTCGACCTTCTCGAAGGGACGGGTCCCTCTGTCGGCTTCCTTCTGAACGACCGGCAGACTCTCCTTCCTGACTTCGGTCAGGAGACGAGCTCTTGCCTCATCGACCTGCAACTTCTCTCGGGTCTGGGTCTGCTGCTCAGTCCATTCCATAGTGCCCTCGTGTGCTGAAAGAACTCCGTATCCCTCTACCTACGGCGCTCTGTACCATAGCACTCGAATGAGTTCTTGCAGCCCCTCTTGTAGACGGGTTTCGAATCGAGTAGTCGGATGTCCGAGATGCAGCCCTTGCCACCAACGGAGTCAACGAAGGAAGTGACCTTCCTTCGAGCTCAGCCCTCTCTGGGTCTACGAGAAGCCGAGCTCTGTCTCCTGTACTCGGATCTTCGCCCGATTCAGAAGCGCTGAGGCTGCTGCGGTTGCTGCTGTTGGTGATGGGGCATCATGTGCCCGGCCACCATGGCGCCACCCACGGCCCCACCGATGGCGAGGTTGCGACGCAGGTTCGACGCCTGCGCCGTTGGAGAGCCTTGAGGCCTGACGTGAGTCTTGGTCAACCCACCGCCACCCAGAGACTGCGGAAGCACTCCAGCGTTCGTTGCTCCATGCGCTGCACCGCCACCGATGTTGACGGGAGCCTTGGTGGAAGAGAAGCCACCGGCGACATGCATGCCTGCTGCACGAGGCTTGAGAGCCGGCATTGCTTGAGTGACACCTGTCTTGAGAGCCGGGGAGACAGCCTTCATCTCCGTCCGAGCAGTGCGAGCCAAGCCACCAAGCGCCCGACCAGCAACCGTCAGCTCGTTGGCCTCCTTGGCCATCCCGAGCTTCTCCAACTCGTCGAAGAACGCTGCGATGCTGACGCTGTCCATGCCCTTCTTCTCCCAGCCACGAAGGCTCTTGTCGAAAGCGTCTGAAGCTACCGCGAGCTGAGCCATCACGGGAATGGAAGCCTTCTTCACGTGATACGGAAGCTTCTTCTTCACCTTCTTAGGAGTGGCGTGCTCCCACTCGTGAACCATCTTCTCGGACATCTCTCCACGACCTGCCTTCGCGTGGAACAGTCGCCGCTGGGCCTCTGACTTGAACGGCATCAGTGAACCTCTTCTTCCTTCTTCTTCTCGTCAGCCCCGCTGCTCGTGTAGTTCCCGCCCGGAGCGAGCTCGTGGATGGATGGAGGAGAGCCCATCGGGTGCTCCATGCGCCAGCGCTCGAACTGCTGGAGCACGTCCTTGAGAGCCATGTCGGAAGTCGACAGAGCGTTGTGGCACTCGACGACGACTTTGCTGAGAAGGGCGATGGACTTCACCTTGTCTGGCATCGTTCCGGGCTTGGTGTTGACCTCTTCGATGTTGTGGAAGGAGATCTCCTGCACCCGCTGAATCATCCTCTTCGACTCGATCGTCTGGTCGAGACGGAGATGGAAGTAGACGAGGGACGGAGGCCCATGAAGAAGGGCCATGTGGCGTTCGTACATCGCCGTGCGACCGTAGAGGAAGCGGCCCCACTCATCGAACGTCATCAGCTTCACGTTCCAGAAGAAGTGGTAGAACGCCTGGAGACCGTCTGCGGTGAGGAAGATGTTGTACTTCTTGTTCAGCTTCTGAGCGGTGGTCTTGAGCTCCAGCCGGCCCATCAGTGCCTGCTCTACGAGCAGACGTCGATTCGGGTCCGCCAAGATGTCCCAGGCCTCTTGAACAGCCTCAGTCGGGTAGAAGAGGTCGTAGACCTTCATGTCCCTCAGGTACCGCATCGAGGGAAGGTGGGTGCGGCTCGCTGGGTCGAACGCCGGTGGGAGCTCTGCCATCTTCTGGCGCAGGAAGCCCCAGAACGTCGGAGCCGGCTGGAGGAAGCCCCAGTCGTCCAGAGCCTTCGTCAGCATCGCATCCGTGATGCCTGGCTCACGGAGCAACAAGTACCGGAGGTAGTGCTCCGCCGGATGCTTGTTGAGGTTGACGATGTGGTTGGTGAAGACCTCGGGCATTACGCCTCCGCGTGCTGAACGGCCTTGAGGGCGACCAGGACCTCTTCGAGGTTCTTCATACCTCTCTCGATGGCCCCTTCTGGAAGCTGCTTCATGCCGAGGTAGCTCGACAGAAGCATCTCAGCGAGCTTCTCCGAAGTTGCCTCCAGGTCCGGCATGTACGAGACGAAGATGCCCAGGTTCTCCGGGTTGATGAAGTTGAGGGCCAGGAGGCTGTCCACCGTGCTCTCATCGTCCAGAGCTGCGGCTTCCTTCGTCAGGTCACGGCGCAGGTTCGGCATCTTCGAGATGAGAGCCGACGCTGTCTTGGTCGCCTCTGCGTACCTCTCGGCGAGCAGGGTGATGGTCTTCAGACCAGCGAGCTTGACGGTCCCCTTCTTCCGGGCCTCGGCCATCTTCTGCTTGGCCTTTGGACCTTCGACGCCGAGAACACCGAGCATGAACTCGGTGGTGACGGGATCGAGATCCTGGCGGAAGTCACGGGCCAGCTTGTTGAGACCGCAGCCACCTTCGAGGTTGAAGGAGCCGTTGAAGAAGAGCGTGACACCGCTCTTCGCAGCAGCGTGCTTCGTGGCCTGGTTCATCGCCACTGGGTCAGAGGCGAGCTGCGTCTGGCCGTTGAGCCGCATGAACTTCCAGCTCTTGGGCAAGGCGTACTCGACATCGGAAACCCGAGTCGGGCGAGCGATTCCCTCGGCGAGGTGGACCTGAATCTGGTTGCCGAAGAGATCCTGACCCATGAGGATCTGGTTCCCGTCAGGGCCGGCTGCGGTCGAGCCGATGGTGATCGGGGCGGTGCAGACAGCACCTCCGCCCTCGGACGAGTAGAAGACTCCGTCGCCACGAGGCTCATCGACCGGGAAGGTCGTGCCCTTGCCGACGAGACGACCGGCGATGGTGTCCTGAACGGCGTAGGCCGACCCGTTCGTGAAGAGGGCGATGGGCTGCGGAGTGAACTCCCCGTCCCACGACAGCATCTGGGGGAAGACCCAGCCCATGATCTGATTGCCCATGGCGTCTTGAACGAGCCACTCACCGAACTCGTCGACCGCCTTCTCGTTGGTCGTGTAGAGCGGCTGCTCTTCGGCTGGGTCCGCCACCGCAGTGGCGACCTGACCTGGCTGCATGGCCATGGCCTGCTCCTGGCCCATCGCCTCGGCAGCCTCGTCTCCAGGCAGAACTTCTCCCTGTGCTGTCTGAGGAGAGAACGCACCGGTGTTGGCGGTCTTGAAGAGGAAGTCTCCGCCCGGCAGCTTCTGGATGGTGACGGCCGTGGGCTGAATGCGGTCGGCCAGGTTCTTCATCATCTCGTTGGTGGTGGCGTACTTCTCCTGGTCCATCACCTGGATGAGGGTCTTGCTGATGCCGCTGCGAGAGAAGCCGGCTCGGAGAGTCGGGTCCGAGGCCACCTTGTCGATGAACGATGAGCGATCCTTCTCTCTGATGGTCGGAGCGATGGCAACGAGCAGAGATGCCCTCTTCTCGGACATCGCCAGAACACTGGCAGTCTTCGCCTTCGCTGAGACGGGCTTCTTCTCTGTCGACTTGGCGATGTCCTTCGCTTTCTGCTCGATCGCCTTCATCTCAGGAGGCTTCGAGTACACCTTCGGGTGGAAGCCGTAGACCTTGGCGGCGGTCTCGTAGACCTTGTTGGTCACCTCGGGGTGCGAAACGGTGCCGTTCTTCTGGACCGCCTTCATGACGCCGTCGCTCTTGTAGATGGCGTCCCACTGCGGCTTCGAGATGTGGTTGAAGGCCTCTTTGACCATGGCCTCCTTCTTCTTGGGGTCCTTCATGCAGTCGAGCTCGGACATCCACGAGTCGACGATCTCCTGGAGGCCACCGTCGCCGTAGTACTTGGTGACCGTCTGCACCATCGCAGCCGTCTTCGTCTTCGCCGACGCCTGCTTGTACTCACCGCCCTGGCCGATGCCGGAGCGCTGCGGAGGGTTGGTCGCTTCGACGAGGCTCGGGTCCCGAGGAGTCGAGGTCGAGAGATCGAACGTGCCTGGGTTGAAGAGAATCTCCCGGATCCGCTCCTCCGTCATCGGCATCACCTTCTCGCCGTCGAGGAAGACAGAGAAAGGCTTCACGGCCCGGTCTTCGATCACCAGCGGGATGCGGATGTGAGGGAGACCTGCTTCCTGGTGCTCGACCTCCGGCCGCTCGGTCTTGTTCGAGACGTCAGCGTAGCCAAAGGCGAACCCACGCTGCGGATCGACCTTCGCCAGGTTCACGTTCACCTCGTAGTCCGAGAGGAACGGGAGCTGCTTGTAGAGCTCGCTGGTGAGCTCCTGCGGCCACATGTCGATGTTCTCCGACAGGCGGCTTGCGAAACCGGCTTCCTTCCTGAAGGACCGGTCGAGCTCTGGGAGCTGATCGAGGAACAGTGGTTCAGACATGTTCATCTCCTACTTGGCGAACAGGGACGACGAGGTGATGTCAGGGGTCGTTGGGGAAAGGGGAGGGCCGGTTGGAGCTCCAGGCGACGTTGTCGAGTGCATGTGGTTGTCGAGCCATGTCAGAAGAGGAGGGGCGAGAGCAACTCCCTTGGTCCCACCGCCGGCGTAGAGCTTTGGCTTGCAGTTCACCTGGCCCGAGCCTTCGATGTTGACGTCGCCTCCTGATGACTTGATGTCGACACCGTCGCTGCCCTTGATCTCCGCTTTCTTCTTTGAGTCGACGTTGAAGTTGTCTTCCGTCTTGATGGTGATGGCCTTCTTTACCGTGAGCTTGAACTCCCCGTCGATCACCAGCTCAGCGTCCTTCTTCGTCGTCAGCTTGAGCTTGCCGTCTTTACCAAGACTTAGCTCGATCTGTTTCTCGGCGCCGCTCTTGCCCTTGTCATTGATGAGAAGGGTGAGAATACGGTCGTCTCCATCACCGTGGGAACCGATAAGAAGCTTGGCAATTGGCTCCTCGTCGTCTGCGAACTCTCGGGCTGCGATCAAGAGAGAGGCTGGTCTCTTCCCGTCAGTCGTGCTCTCTTCTCGTTCCACTTTCCATTCGAGGTCACCACCGAGAGTATGGAGACCGTAGTTCTCACAGAAGTCTTTGATGGTGTTGGCGATGGGCAGGAAGATCCTCTGGCACAGAGGCCCAGCCCCTATCTGTACGACTCCACCTCTCCGCAGAAACAGAAAGTTCTCGTCACGGGTGCCCATGTAAATGTCACCCGGATTGAGGTCTTTCTTCTTCGCCCTCGCATCTCCGTCTTCGGACGCTGGCCCCCATGCGAGGATGAAGGGCCGGTTGTGATCTGAGGGCGAACAGATCCAACAGAGGCTGCCCACCTCCGGCATGAAGTAGATGCCCTCACCGTTCGAGTAGTGCTGGTACGGCGTGGCGAACTTGATGCCGGTCAGAGGCTTCTTCGAGAACTCGGTGGCAGCAGAGACCGTGTAGGTCGTGATGTCGACGTCCAGGATGATCCCGGACTCGATCCTGGCTGCAATTACCTCAGACTGAGTCGGAGTCATCAGTACACGTACTTGGCTTTGCTCGGCGGAGCCTTACCGAACTCGGCCCCATACGCTACACCAGGAATCGGGTGAGTGCCGTGGAGGTCGGACTTCATGTTCGTTGCCACACCCTCCTGAAGGGTCGAACGAATCTGCTGGAAGTTGAGCCGGGCCATCCAGTCCTTCGACCGCATGGGCAACTGGTTGACCGACTGGAGCATCGGCCGGTGAACGACCTGCCTGGCACCCTTTGCCATCTCCCGGTTTCTCTCTTCGACCTTCGAAAGGGCGATGATGTCTCCAGGCGTGTAGTCCGAGTCTCCTGGCTCTACGACCTTGGTGAGGTTCGTGAGGGCCCTGACCACCGTCTCGATGTTCCTCCGCCGCACGCCCTCTTTCTTGTAGAGGCCATTGTAGAGCTCGTTCGTGAGGTGGTTCTGCACGTTGGACATGTCGGTGTACTTCAGGAGGTGCAGAGGGTTGACGTGACCTTCTGAAATCGCATCACCCTTCTTCACCTCGGACCCGATCTGAACCATGAGCGGCAGCTTCACCGGCACGTAGTGACGCTCGTCACCGATGAAGATGTCGTGACCACCGGCCGCATCCTTCTTGATGTCCGTCACCTTGCCGGTCACCTTCGAGAGGGTCGCCTCGTTCTTCAACTTCTTTGGCACCTTGAGGAGGTTGTTCAGCTTCTCGAAACGGCTGACCGACATCGCTCCTCTCGTGCTGCCGGCGATGCCGCCGGAGTGGAATGCGTCCATCGCCATCTGCACAGCCGGTTCACCCATCGACTGGCCAGCGAGGATGCCGACGTTCGTGCCCTCTGAGTGGAGGGTTCCGTTCTCGTTGAGACCGAAGCACTTGGCGCAGATGCCTTCGCCCTTGTGGCACTTGAGCGGAGAACGAACGACGACCTTGTCGTGCTTCGAGTTCTTCAGCCGGCTCCAGATCTCTGGAGTGACGAGCGTTCCGGCCTTGATGACCTTGCCGTCTTTCGTCTCGTACGGCTTGGCCAAGAAGCGATCGTGGATGTCCTCGTGTTCGAGCGGCATCAGAACGCCGTGGGTAGTACCGCAGTCCTCAGACGTGATGAGGTAGTTCATCGTCGAGTTGAGGATCTCCTTCGACATCGCTCCAGGCTCGCTGGTGCCCTGAGCACGCTGGAGGGTTCCCTTGCGAGCGCCGTGCTGTGCCAGCCAGTAGTCGCCGATGTCCAGACCTTCGGAGTAGCTCCTGGTCACAGGCGTTGGGATGGTCCGGTTGGTCGCATCCTGCATCAACATCGGAGCAGCGATCATCTGTCGGAGCTGCTCTGGCTTTCCACGAGCCCCGGAGTAGACCATCGTGGCAAGACGGTTCGACGTACCAGCGAGCTGGTGCCGAGCTGAGGCATCGAGCTCTTCGGTCGCCTTCGAGTAGATACTGACGAGCTTCGCATCGAGCTCGTCCTTGCCCTTGACGGTCTTCTTGGCCTGATCCGCTTCCTTGTGGGCGACGGCCAGGATGCGGTCTCGACCTTCTAGGGGCTTCAGGTCCTTCAAGCCGATGGAGAACGCCGTCTGGTAGGAGTGCTCGTTGCCGAGATCCTTCAGGGCGTCGATGGCCTGAGCGAAGTGCTCTGAATGGTTCTTGGCGAGATCCGTCGCCATGTGGCTCATCGTCTTCTTGTTGATCTCGTAGCTCGGATCGTGAAGAACACCCTCACGCATATGCATGGTCTTCGGCAGCCACGCAGCGATGCGCATGCGGCCGAGAGTGGTGTCCTTGCCGTTGAGCTTGATGATGTCCGTGTGCTCGATCTCGTGCTTGTCAGCAGCACGGTCGACTCCGGCACCGTCAGTGAAGCTCTTGGTCGTCTTCTTGCCCCACTTCGACATCAGGTGGAGACCGAGCATTGCTTCCTGGCTCGGCGTGTACATGACGCTGCCCGTGGTCGGGGAGAAGAGGTTCCTCGACGGGAACATCTTCTTGGCCTCGTCCACTGCCTCACGAGACAGAGGCACAGTACCGGCCATAGTGTCACCGTCGAAGTCGGCGTTGAAACCACCGGTGACGAGCGGGTGAATCTGAATGGCCTTGCCTTCGATGAGCTTCGGCTGGAACGCCATCACCGAGAACTTGTGGAGTGCAGGGTCACGCTTCAGGAGGATGGGGCGGTCCTTCACCACCTCTTCGAGTGCCTTGAAGGCGAAGTCGGTCCCGTCCTTCATCTCCTTGCGAGCGACGAGAGGATCCATGCCCCAGCGTCCGAGCTGGGCGACCACGAAGGGCTTGTAGAGCTCCATCGCTGCGTTCTTCGGCAGGCCGACCTGATCGATGTGCAGGTTCGGCTCGGGGATGATGGTGGAACGGATCGAGAGGTTCTGCCGCCTCTTGACGAGCTTCGACTGGAAGTAGGCGTCCTTTGGCTGGTCGCCTTCTCCAGAGCCACCGAGAGTCTCCAGGATGCCCTTGAGCTTCCTCCGACCGCTCGACTCGTCGTAGACGGGTCGGTAGTCGCCGACTGCCTGGAGTGCTTTGTAGGCGTCCCAGAGAGCTGACTGGAGCGGCTTCCGATCGCTCTCCGTGAAGACCGCTGGGTCCCAGTCCTTGAGAGCCTGGTTGACGATGGCGAAGTTCTTGTAGTGCTGAACGATGGGCGGAGTGTTCACGTCCCCACGGTCTGTCGGCGTCATCGGCCGGAAGACCGGCGGGATGATCGGCAGGTAGTGGGTCATGTACGCCTCAGCGGGCGACATGCCGTTCTCTTTCAGAGCGGTGAGGAACTTCACCTTCTTGTGGAGACGATCGAGCTGAGCTCCCTTCACCGTCTTGAGCCGCTCCTTGGCCCCACGAAGTTCGGCATCGACGTCAAGCTTCTGCAATGCGGACTTGATGGCCGCACCACCGGTCTTGCCGTTGAGGTCCTGCTTGCCGGCCATGATGGCGTCGATGTCTTCGAGCTTCAGGTGCAGCAAGGTCGGAACCGGACCTGGTCGGTTGCCGGCGCCCACGAAGATGGGAGACGGCATCGGCTCCGCCATGCGGATGAAGGACCACTTCTCGCCCTCGATCCCGCCCGTGGCGTGAGGGTCGTAGAGACCACCCTTCTCTTCCTTCAGGTCCTTCGCACGGAGGGTGTACTTGCCCTTGGTGATTTCGTTCTTGCCGTTGTTGGCGAGACGAAGAGTGTCCTTGTCCGTGAGAGGCAAGAGACGGATCTCCGTCCCCTCCTTCTGCACGTTGATGCCTGAGCCTTTGAGCAGCGCCTCGAACTTCTTGTACGAGAACGGGACCTGAGGAGGAGGCGGCTCGAACCCCTGCTGGATGCGGACCCAGAAAGAGTCGTCCTGCTTGTCGGACTTGTACGTCGCCATCTCTCGAACGTTGTGCCGAGCTCCGTGTCCCAGCATCGAGTAGAGCTCAAGCTGGCCGAAGCCCTGCCCACCGTGGGCACCGCCCTTCACCGGCTGACGATCGAGGCTGTAGGTCAACGGCTTGTTGTCGAGTGTCGTGCCACCGCCACGAACGCTGAGCTTCTTCTCGACCTGGTGACGCAGCTTCAACAGGTACTGCGGCCCGACCAGGACCGAGCCCATCACCCTCGACGGGTCCTTCGGGTCGAAGACGTGCTCTTCATCGTTGATGCCGTGGTGCTTGAGCTCATCAACAACCTGAGAACGGTAGTCGTGGTTCGGTCCTGAGAAGTTGTTGACGACATACGGCTTGCCCGTCTTCTCGGCGATCTTTCCGGCGGCGGTCTCCAGAAGTTGTCCGACGTTGATGCGTGTAGGAACTCCTGAAGGGTTGAGAAGAACTTCGAGGGGCTTGTGCTCACCTTTGGGATCCTTCGTGAACGGCATCTCGTGATCGGGAATGATCTGCGTGATGATGCCCTTGTTTCCGTGACGACCAGAGAGCTTGTCTCCGACCACCATCTGCTCTTCGGTCCTGACGTAGACCTTCACGCCCTTGCCGTTCGGCTGATGAACGACTCGAACCACCTCGCCCATGTGGTCCTCGTCCCAGACGAGGCTCTTGTCCTTGTAGGCGAAGAACTTGTTGTAGCGAGAGCCGAGGGCCGCCAAGGCGCTGCCGCCCTTGGTGTTGGTGTTCTTGGACAGGGCAGTGATCAGCACTGAACCAGGCTTCACCTTCGTGCCGACCTTGATGACACCGTGCTCGTCGAGAGAGTCGAACTCCTCTTTCGTCATCTCCGTCGCCCGACGGGAGGCGAAGGCGTGCCAGGACTTCTTGTTGACCGTATCGTTGTCCGGATCGATCTCCAGGTTCTTCCGGTACAGGTGCTCGGAGGTCAGCTTCTTGGCTGCCGTCTCTGAGATGACGATGCCGTCTTCGAAGTTGTAGCCCTTGTACGGCATGTACCCGACCCGGAGGTTCGTTCCGATCGCGAGCTGGCCGTCTCTGGTGAAGTTCGTATCGGCCAGGAGCTGGCCTTGCTTCACCGAGTCTCCGACCTTCACCTGGGGAGTCGAGTGCATCATCCCCTTGTCGTCGTTGAGCGGGAAGTGGTTGTAGAGGTGGACTTCGTGCTTGCTCTTCCCCTCGCCGATGACGATGAAGTTCGGGGTCACGCTGGTGACCTTGCCGGAGACTGGAGAGTTGATGGAGCTGAACGAGCCGATGACCTTCTCGAAGGTGCTGGCTCCTTCCGTCTTTGATTGCACCAGTGGCGCCTCACGATGCTTCAGTGAGATGGCCTGCTCCATCTGCTTGTCGGCCATCGACACACGGTTTCCTTGGTCGGTTGGTAGGAAGGGAATGAGGTTCGAGGTGTAGTCGAAGAGACCCTTGGCCGAGGGAAGGACGTACGTCGCCTCCTTGAACGGCCGGGTCTCGATGGCCCCGCCTGGAAGCTTCATCTTAACGTTGGCGGAGATGGGTACTGGCTTGCCCTTCTCCCACTTCACCTGGTCAGGAAGCACAGCAGACGCCTGGTGAAACGCTGGCACCCCCACGTACTCGATCTTGCCGGAGGCGATGGAGAAGGCGGGTGTCTCCAGCTCCTTGCCGTTCTTCCGAACGTTGGCTGCCAGGTAGAGCGTGATGCCTGTGCGCTCTGACTCCGGGGTGTGCATCGGGTCGAGGAACCCGAAGTGGCTCGGGTTGATGACCTGCATCTGCTCGGTGATGGCGTTCTTGTTCTTGATACCGCCGAGGTCAGAGAAGAGCGTCGTCTTCCGGTGACCCGCCATCATCTGGAGCGGGTTGGTCTGGTCGTACCGCTCGATGATCTTGGTGCCGCCGCTGAGGAAGAAGGCGTTGATGGGCTTCTTGAACAGGTCAGGAGAGACGATCTCCGTGATGGTCTTCTTGTGGTCGACCGTCTGACGCAGCTTCACCTTGATGTTCTTGGCGTTCCTCGCCAGCATCTCGGGAACGAAGTCCTCGACAGAGACGACCTCCTTGAAGGCGAGGCTGTCACGGTCATCCGGCTCCTGGGTGCCACGAGAGACGCCCAGAATCTTGTTGGCTGCCAACTTGAGCACTTCGCCGTTCACCTGAGTGAAGGGCTTGCCCAGCGTCACCTTCGTGGTGTCAGGAAGCAGGGCCGTGCTGTCGAAGAAGTGGTGAACGTAGGCGTGGTGACCGGCGTCGTCCTTCGGTACCTCAGCGTCCTCTTCGTTCGTCCTCTTGAAGAAGTCCTGAAGAGCCTTCTCGTTCTTCTTGTCGAACTTGTTGGAGTGGAAGATCTCCGCTCCCCACTGGTGCTCCAGCTCGTCGTCCGAGACGCCCATCGACTTCATGATGGGGTAGAGCGGAATGTGAGCTGAGCCGTACTTGAACGAGAACTTCTTCGTGCGAGGGTTCAGGTGGATGGAGAAGTTGCTGCCCAGCTTGCGAGCCAAGTTGAACTCAGATTCGAGCTCGCCGTTCTCCTGCACTCGGGCGTAGACGCCTGACTTGAGGCGGAAGAGGTGGTCGACCTGGTACTCGTTGCCGCTGACGATGAAGCCGTAGCGGCTGGTGAGCTTCGGAATGGTGGCCAGTGTGGCCTTCTTCTTGTCGATGACCTGCCCTGTCGTCTTGTCGATGAGAGACAGGTTGGCGACGACCGGCACGCCCCAGGTGCGCTCGTTGTCCTTGGCGTCGGCCTGGGACTTGATGTCACCGATGTCGAGCTTGTCGTCGACTCCGATGCTGTCGAGAACGATCTTCTGTCGCTTGCCCTCGAACGGGAAGTACGCACCGATGGAGCTGACGACGTTCTTCTTCAGCGTCTCGAAGCTTGCTTCTGGGGTGATGTCCACGTTGTGCCCTTACCCTGCGCCAGGTGAGGAAGTCACGATCGACCAGACCCTACCCTTGCGCAGCAAGGGTCCTCAGGCCCGTCGGCAGGGTACATGAAAACAGACTCTTGCCCAAGGTATAAGGTCAGAGTCGTAGAGTAACAGCTCTGCGACGGAGGGATCATGGGACCAGACGACAAAGATGAAGAGAAGCCGAAGTCGCAGTCCGAGATGTTCGAAAAGGAACGCAACGATGCGTTCTTCAGTCATCTCGATGGGGAGAAGAAAGAAGACGAAGAGGAAGAGGAGAAGAAGCCGGCAGAGGAACCGAAGTGAAGATCTTCCTGCTGGGAATACTGATCCGAGTCCTCCAGTACGTCGTGTGGACTCTCCACGTCGAGTACCAACGTCTCTCAGGGATGACCCTGAACTGAGGTCCGAATGCTCGCCTCTTGTCCCATTCTCTTCTTGAGTACGGGTGGCCAGTTAGACAAACGAGGCAGGCCTCTTTTTACCTTCAACGGAACTGAGATGGTGCCTCTGGGAAATCCAGAGGCACGTCTCAACTGCGATCGAGCGTACGACTGCGGAGTCTGCACCCTGCTCCACAGATGGCTCGAAGCCAGAACCGCTGAGGGGTACTCCTTTGGGTGGGAGTGCGACCGCTGCCTCAAGTACACCCTGGAGCTCGACAGGACGAACAACATCGAGCGCATCGTCACCGGCTACTACCAGGCCGGGAGAAAGTTCGACATCGATCCAGGGGATGAGGCCTTTGATCCCGACAGGCCTGGCCTCGATGGATGCACCCACGTTCATGAGTTCGAAGACCCCGAAGTGAACAAACAAGCGGGCGAGAGATGCTGCTGGGAGACTTCCTTCCTGCAACTCGTCCTGCGCAGAAGGAGAGCGGATGGCCGATGAAATTCCCCCATACCCGTTCTTCCAACAACCCGACTACGTCCAAGCATTCGAACCGGCTCAGTACCAGCCGGTGCCAGTGCCTCAAGCTCATGTGGAGTCGCAGAAGAACCTGACCTGCGACTACTGCAAAGAGCCCATCGTCGAAGGCGATGAGGCTATCAATGGGCTCTACGGAACGGCCAGCAAGGGTAGGAAGAGCGGACGCCTGATGGTGATGCCCGACAAGAACATTCCAGCGGGCGAGTTCAACATTCACATCATCTGCGTCTCAGGGTTCGTCGAAGAGAACCTGCCCGAGGCTGCGGATGAGATTCGCCAGATGGAGTACGAGCCAGGAGACGAAGAAGCCGAGATCTTCTGCGCCAACTGTGACGCTAAGATCACCGATGACAACGTCGGCTGAGCCGGTCTGGAAAGAAGACGTCGAGAAGGAAGTGGAGTACCTCGGAGAGGGATCTCGGACCCTCGCTGAGTTCTACCATCGACTCAAAGCCCATCAGGCACCTGCCGCACTGCTCGATGAACTAGCAGCAGCGTGGCAGGGCCTTGACGGCTCTCGACGTCGTCTCGAAGCACTGCTGGCGTGCTTCCCACCAGAACCAAGGACCACAAGATGAGACAGATGTCGGACAAGATGTTCACTGCGGTGGTGATCTCAGCGCTTCTCGCCTTTCTAGGGGCCCTGGGTTTTCTCATCTGGGCCACAAGGCCAACGGCAGCGAAGTACGAGGAGTGTCGACACTACTGCGCTCGCATGGATGCCCCTTCTTGGCAGTACGGAGCTCACGGATGCTTATGCGGAGGACCTACAAATTGAGTCGACCAAGCTTACAGAGAGTCAAAGAGTTCTCCGACGGCCTACCTTCATTCGGGAAGGTTCTGCGTGAGAAACGTGAAGCGAAGAGGATGACCATTCGAGGAACCGGAGAAGCATCCGGCATGGGCGCCTCGGACTGGAGCTACATCGAACACGGCCGCCTCTGGCCCCAGGAGAAGTACTACGACTTCTTGGCCACGTTCCTCGACACTTCTCCAGCGATGCTGAGGCAGGACATCAAGCGCATTCAGCATGAGCAGGAGCTGTGGATGAAGAAGTACCAGGACGTCGCGGACTGGCTCAAGAAGATGGGCGAGAACAATGCGGCTATCCGAACGCTTGTCCTCCGCTAGGGAGAGGTACTGGAAGCTCAGCGGCTTCTCCCACCCTGAGGCCATTCGGCTCTACAAGCTCACCATCCAGCTTCGAGAGATGCCGGGTGGTGAGTGTCAGGTCATCCGGTTCATCGACAAAGAGGAACACGAGCGGGTGATCATGGCGCCAATCCACTGGCCGTACGAACACGGAGCTCTCGTGCTGGCACGGGCCAAGAGCTGGAAGGAGCTAGGACTGTGAGGAACTTTCTACGCCGCCTGAGGATCTGGCTGCTCGATCTCAGGTGCCCTGTCTGCTCTCTTGAGCTGGTCGACGAAGCAGGGTCAGCGATTCACTGTGTCGAAAGGCACTACGTCCGCATCGAGATTCCGATGCAGGGCGGAGGTCTCTGCAAGATCGAACGCTACGACGAAGATGCGGAAGAGAATCTCTTCGTGTACGGCCACGAATCCTGTGATCATGGAATCGTGGGCTACGTGTAAGGGGAGAAACGACCGGGCCGGGTCGTTTCTCTTTAGCCTTCGAACCGCAGCACAACAGGAGAGAGGAAGCTCAGCGTCTGTTCTAGGTCCCTCAACGGTTCCAAGACGCCTTGCTACAAGCCTACGTTGCGGAAGGTGCCACTACGGGGTTGGGCTCTTCATCCGCCCACTTCCAGTAGTTGCCGTGCACCGGAGTCGCACTCTTGTGCGAGACAGACGTGTACCTCTTGATCTGCCTGCCGTAGGGATCCGTCTCAGCCTCGTTGTCGCTCAGCACGACGACGTTGATGCATGTCGGTCCCCAGACTGCGGTGACCAAGGCGTTGGACGGCTTGCCCACTGGATCCATGTACTCGACGACACTTCCAACTTTCAGCTCTTTGCTCATTGCCTCTCTCCTGCGTGCTACTCCGCCCACTATGGGCGGGTAGTTCAGGAATCTCTCAGAGAATCAGCCCGCGAATCGTGTCCTTGGCGAAGGTCCACAAGAACTGACCCTCGGTCGTCGGGTCAAGCTCCTTCTTGCCTTCGGGACCAGGAGTCGCCTCGTCCCACTTCTTCTGAACTCTCGCCTGCATCCTCTTGACGGCCTCGAAGACGACGACTGCGGCACGATCTGCCTGGCCGGCGTCAGGAGCGTGACCACGAGTCTTGATGAGGTCACGGATGTCAGCGAGCATCTTTTCATCTGTGGTGTTCTTGAGTGCCATGTTCAGCTCACCGGGGCGGGACGACGAGAAGGCTTCTGCTGCGGAATCGGACTCTGCGTCGGGTTCAACGGATCGGCCTGTGATCCCTGCTCGCTCTGGAGGAGACGGAAGACCACCATGTAGAGCTGGGGGTTCGACATCTTCATCCGGTTGAGCTCTTGGTACTTCTGAGCCTCAGGCATGCCCTGGAGCTTCTCGGCTGCACGCTTGGCGAGGTACAGGATGTTCGCACCTCCACCCTGCATGCCCATCGTGAGTGGGCTCTGCATCTGCTGCGGAACACCTTCCTGAGGTGCCTGCTGGGCATTCTCCATCGAGACCGAAGAGCCCGGAGGCATCGCTGGGTCGACCGCCTGCCCGTCGAGCATCTCGCCTTCTTGCCCCGTCTGACCTCCGCCCTCTTGCCCTGGTGCCCCTCCTCCTGGAGGAGCCCCTTCCATGCCTGGCGCTCCGCCCTGGGGCATGGCGGCCATCATGATCTGCTGGGCCTGAGCCTGGTAGCGGGCCGTGACGACCTGCACTTCGCCCTGCACACCAGCCTGAGCGAGCTGCATCTTCCTCTGGTACTCCAGCTCCTTGTCGAGCTCGCCCTTCCGGCGCTCGGCCTCGACGATCGGGTCGAAGTCGGCTTCTTGGAGCATGGTCTGCTTCGAGATCATCATCGCCTGGTTCATCTGGAAGAAGAACGCAGTGCGCTGGAGATCGTCCGCCATCTTGAACCGGCGCATGTGGGCCTTCACTACCGGCCAGCCCATGAACTCGGCGATGCGTTTGATGACGAACTTGTTGAGCATCAGGTGGTGGTCCGTGCGGTACCCGATGAACATGTTCTCCAGCATCCGCATCGAGACGTTGGAGCCGGAGTACTGCATGCCGCCGAAAACGAACTCTTCGGGCACGCCCATGCCAGCCACGATGTGCCGGCTCCAGACTTCCATCTCCTGGTAGAGGCCGAGGGCCTTACCGTCTCCGCCGATGGACTCGTTGCCGATCGGCAGCGGCATGATGGGGATGTAGTTCTGGTCGTACTTCCACTTGGCGATCTCCGACTCGATCCGACCCTTCCAGTTGTCGAGGTTGATCGTGGTGTACGGGTCGGCCGTGCCACCGTTGCCGGTCGGGAAGAGAACTCGCAGAGGAACGATGTGCTCCTGAGCGATGGCTTCCTGAGCCTTGCGGAGGATCTGAAGGTAGAACGTATCCTTCAGCACCGGGAAGATGAGCGGCATGCCCCAGCCCATGTCCTTCTGGCTGATGATGGGCCGCTTGAAGACGAAGATGTTGTCGTCGGAGAACCGGATGAACTTGTTCCGACGCATCGCCTCGATGAACGTGTCGGGCACGGTGTCGAGAACGTTCTTCTTCCCGAGGATGATGTCGTTCTTGAGCTGGATGGGGATCTCGAAGGTGTAGACCGGATCCGCTCCTGCGAAAGCTGGGTCGACGTTGATGTACTCGGGGTTCCACCGCATCAGGCGAATGCGGCGGACGTCTCGCTCGAAGTAGTCGAGCACCTTCGCCGGGCCGTAGTGGCTGCACTTGTCGCACTGGATGATGTAGTCGAAGTTCTTCCAGGTGTAGGCCAGCTTCGAGGCCTTCTCCTTGTGCTTGCAGCGCTCGCAGATGAGCCACTTCGTGTACGGGAAGTGAACCGTGACGACGCACATCCCGTAGGTGTAGTAGTCGAGACCGACCTCGATCTGAAACGCTCGGTACCGCAGCATCTCTCCGAGAAGTGTCTCCCACTTCTCTTTGACTTCTTTCCTCTCCTCGTCGACGACGATCTCCGTCACCGGGTACTCGCTCATCTTGTGGACCACTGCGTTGATGAGCGGATTGACGAGGTAGTAGTACCGGCACCACCTCATCAGCGCCTTCATCGAAGGCGGGAGGTACGTGTGGCCGATGTCGAAGAATGGAGAGGGGTATCGGACGCCGCTCCGGCTCATGCCGTCAGCGGTACGCCCACGCTGACCGGAGAACCGGGACGTTCCCGAGAAACCAAGACCAAGATTGTCGAAGCTCAAGTAGTCCTCTCAGGAGGTGGATTGGCGGGTGCCGTGTGCTTCTTCTTGAGGTTTCGAGCGACCTCAACACCCTTGCCTACCAGTCCGCCAGCCTTTCTTCCAATCTGTCCGCCGACGATGCCGCCAGCCAGTCCGAAAGGAGAGCCGATGATGCCACCGACCTGGTCTCCGATTGCCGTTCCGACACGAACCGTCCGGCTACGTCCTTGCCGCATCGGGTCTTCCTTCGACAGGGCCTCATGACCACCGGCGACGAGACCTGTGACAGCGAGAGCCTTCATGCCTGGGCCCATCTTGCCGAAGTCGGTGACGGAAGTCTGCCAGCCCTTCTTGAAAGACTGGACTGGGTTCGCGAACGCACTGACGGCGCTGCCTGCGTTCCGAATGCCACCCTGCACTGCACCGGGAGTGGCTTTGACGAGTCCCAATGCAGCAGAGGGAGCTGACCGAAGTCTGGAGCCGAGGTTCTGGATGAGGCCTGCATTCTTGAGGAGTCCAGGCAAGAACATGGCGCCGGTCGTCAGAGCCAGGCCTTTCCCTGCGCCCTTCAGAGCTCCGCCAAGGCGGCTCTTCTTCTCGCCTTTCTCATTGTGTCCTGGGCGCAAGGCGCCGTAGCCAGAACCAAGAAGGGCTCCCGCCATCATTATTTCGGAGACGGTGGTTGCCTTCTTCTCCATGGCGGCGATCTTCTCCAACTCATCCATGAAGGACAGGTAGGTTGCGGTTCTCATGAGGCACCCAGCCACGAACGCAGAGAGACGAGCTGCTCGGCGAGCTGCCGTCTCCGAACGTTCATGTAGTCACGAGAGACGATGAGCTTGGCGACCTGAACGTCGACCTGGGTCTCTTGGAGTTCGATGTCCATCTCAGACTTCTTCCGAACTTCTTCCCAGCGGGTTTGGACTGGATCCGGGTCGTACTTCACGATCAGCGCCATCTTCTTCCCGAGTCCTGCCTCCAGAAGCTCTTGCTTGGGCCGCATCGAGAGGCCCTGCTCTGGGTCGAACTTCTCCGTGCAGTTGTCGCAGACGCCGTCGTGGAAGGCTGCCAGGAACGTCGAGTTGCAGTCTCCGCACTGGTAGAAGGGCCTGCTCACCTCGACTTGGATGAAGTCGAGAGGAGACGGGACGTAGAACACGTCTTCGTGCAGAACGGCGGCACCCATGTACTGCTTCACCTCGTCGGAGAACTCTTCACGACGAAGCGTGTCCATGATGTCGATGCCGGCGTAGAGCTGTTCCAGGGACGGAGCCTGCATGATGTCGAAGTTGGGGACGTTGTTGTTCAACGCCTGAATGACCTTCTCGAAGACCTGCCACTGCATCCAAGGGGCATGGGAGACGTGCATCGTCTGCACGGCCATGATCTTGGCTCGATTGTGTTCCGAGACGTTGCTCTTGAACATGTCGAGAATGGAGGCCCAGATGGTCTCCGGCTCCCAGAGAAGCCAATCGAGCTGGAACGCCTTGATGAGGGCGAAGTCCAGCACGATGGGGTGAGCATCGTGGTGAGTGAAGAGGTTCCTCAGGGTGAGAGGAACGCGGAAGTCGGAGTCGGTCTTGGCCAACTCCTTCTCGACAGCGCCTCCCATGACGGGTGCCGTCTCTTTCACCTTCTCGGCTTCTGACAGCCGAGAATAGAGGTCGTCTTCTGGAGTCCTCAAAGCAACTCCGTTCTTACAACGAAATGGCTCTCTTCGCAGCAGCCGCAGGATTCCAGGCGTGTCCACCGGTTGCCACATTGGCAGCGAGGTGGGAAGCCCGGCTCATGTTGTTCGGGCTGGTGAGGGCCTTGCCAGCTTGCGCCATCGGCTTCGCCACACCTTTGGCGGCCTTCGCAGCGTCGGCCAGACGGTGCATGTTCATCATGGCGCCCATCGAAGGGGCGGCATGCTTCGGCATCTTCGAGGCGAGGCCCCGAAGCTTGGAGAGACCGCTCTTGCCGGCCTTCAGGGCATCACCTGCGTGCTCTGCGGCGACGCTGGCTCCGAGAAGACCGAGACCGCCCGCTTCCCACTTGGCCTTGGTCTTTTCTTCTTTCGGAGCGGTCTTGCTCATCAACGTGTGAGCCACAGGCACGCCGAGAGCTCCGAGACCGGCCATGTCCAGCGCCGGCCCTAGAAGGGCGATCTTCTCCAGCTCATCCTGGAACGACAGCATCGTTGCGAGGTGCATGGTTCCTCAGTTGGTCGGGAGTCCGTCGAATTCCTGGCTGGCGAGACGAGCCAGGACCTTCTTCTGAAGGTCGGGCAGGGACTCGAAGATGGTGATGGGATCTTTCGAGAAGGCAGCGGCCAGCCCAGGTTCGAACTGCTTCGAGACCAGCGGCCGGCCGTTGAGGGCGAGCTTCTTGAGCTGGTCGCCGGAGACGTAGTCGCCCGTGTTGCTCATCCAGCTCCAGGCAGCACTCGCTTCCTTCACCTTGTTGCCGCCGAAGGTGGCGTAGAACGGGTCAGCGAGGTGGCCACCGTAGTACCAGTTCAGTCCGGCGACCTCGTCTGCCTCAGCGAGGAGCTTCACGAACTCGTCAGGCTCGATGCTGGCTCGCTTCTCCTGGAGAGTGTCCCAGAGCTCTGCGTGATCCGAAGCGAGGGAACGGCGGTTCGCCAGGTGCGCCTCGACATCAGGGGCGTACTCGACCGAGCCGTACCGCTCCAGCTCTTCGCTCACCGAGATGCCGAGCTCTTCAGCCCGTGAGGCTGTCTTCACGGCGAAGTCGTGACGGTCTTCTGGAGTGAGCTCCAGGTAGTTCTCGTTGAAGAACCGAACCGCCATCTGGACATCGCCGAAGCTGTCGAGCGGGTACTGGTTCAAGGCCATGTGCTGCGCTGAGGCCTTCTTCACTAGCAGAGGAGCTTCGAGGTTCGAGACGTCCACGACGTTGGCCATCTTCACCGGGCCGCAGCCGTCCTTCTCTTTCGGCTCGGCCTCGGGGTTCAGCTTGTGGAAGTCCTTGAGGTAGTCGACCTTGTCGCCCTTCTTGGGAGCCTTGGGCTTGAACCCGTCCCTCTTGTTGTCGGCCTTCTCCTGAGCATCGTCGATGTGATCCTGTGCCTCTTTCACCGAGGCGGTCTTCATCGAGCTCGCCGTGGGAATGACCCGACCAGCGTCGGCACCGCCTCGAACGCTCACGAGGTTCGTCCTCTCGTTCCAGTCGGCTTCGTCTCCGACCAGAGGCTGCCGCATCGGGTCTCTCGACCGAGCAGACCCCTTCGTCGGAGCGGCAGTAGCCTGCTCCTTCCGACCAGCGATCTTCTCCAGGCTCTCGATGGGAAGACCGAAGAACGAGCACGCCTGCCCGATGTTGGCCGCAGCGACCTTCACTGCTTCCTCCGGGAGACGGTCTGCGTTCTCTGCGAGGTAGAGCGCCGAGAGAAGGGTGTTGCCGGGGTCGACGCAGGCGAACTTCCGAATCATCTTGCCGTCGTTCTTCATGACGAGAGCGAAGGCATCGTCTCGGAGAATGTCTCTCTCTTCCGAAGACAGGATGTGGGCCACCTTGATGACCTCTGGAAGGGTCTCGGCCGTCGGGAAACTCCTCTTCAAGAGGGCGCCCTCCAGGTCGTCATAGAAGTCGAGAACCACGCCTGCGGTCTTCATCAACTGCTCCTTGGAGGGAGGGAATCGAGCATTTCAGTGTAGGTCCTTCCCCTCGGAACGGTCAACGAATTCCCCCGGACAAGAACGAATGCTTTCACGGGATAAGAGGCAAGCGGGAATCATTAAACTTGAAGGAGGTGGAATGCAGCCGCAACTTTACGGGAATCCGAGCGTCGGTAATCGCCCAAGCTGCTGGGGCAAGCCGGACATCTACGACAGTCAAGACCGTGAGTGTCGAGGATGCGGATTCCAGAGTTCATGCCGTGATCAAGTCATCAAGTTAACCCCAGCCCAACAGAACCCGCCTGTGACGACCACACCTGCGCCGTATTATCACTCGTACGCTCCATACGCTGCGCCGCAACCGACTGTCGCTCCAGCGCCAGTGCCGGCTCCGGTTCAGATCTCGCAGTACAGACCGGCTCCAGTGGCACCTGCTCCAATCGCTCCGCCGACGTATACAGCGCCAGCGACGAGGGCACCAGTTCCACAACAGCCACCGCAAGCCGCTCAGTTCCAGCAAGACTGGTACGGGCGGATGCAAGATCCTCTCTTCTTCACGGTTCTCTCTCCTCCGCCTCTTCGTCAGCAAATGTACGGCGAGACGTTCGGAGAGCGCTTCTTCAAGAACCTTCTTCTGGATGTTGGTGCGATGGCTGCTGGCCATCTCATGCTCGCTCTGCGGCAGATGCTGCTTCCGCCGCTGCCTCCGGATCCGACTCAGCGTCGGTGATCGAATGTCAGAGCGGCAAGGTAAGGTGAAATCATGAAGCTGACCCTGCCGTTCAAAGACCCAACGAGAGCGTACGTCTCGAACCAGCTCTGGCTCCCCAAGGAAGGAAACGTCCTTGGTGGGGTCAGAGTCGGTCCGATTCAAAAGGCTCTTGAGTTCACTGTGGGTCGAGCGGGGCAACTCGATGTTCTGAAGATGTGGGAAGAGTCTAGGGGTCACGTCATCTGCCCCCGAGAGTTCCTTCCGACGTCGGAGTACGTGAAGTACAAGTTCCCCTTCGTCGATCTTAGGCCTCGGTTCCAGGACCGCTACTTCCAAGACCTCGTAGAGCCGAGGAACGAAGAGCAGGTCAAAGCTTGGGAGGCGCTGAGTCGCAACGACAACGGCATCCTCAACTTGGGCTGCGGCAAGGGGAAGACGAAGCTCTCTCTGAAGAAGATTGCTCAGAAGGGAACGCCCACTCTGATCATCGTTCCGGATGGCGGGATGCTCGACCAATGGCGGCAGTCGATTCAAGGAAGCGACAGAACCCCACAGGGTCTGCGCTTCGACGGAGGCATCGGTCTCGTCCACGAGAGTCACTTCGACTGGAGAGGCCGTCCTCTGGTGTTGGCGAACGTTTACAACTTAGCCCTCAAGATCCGAGATGGAAGAGTTCCTGAGGAGTTCTTCAGGTACTTCGGACTTGTCGTCTACGACGAGGTCCACCAGATGGGGGCGCCAGTCTTCAGTCAGTGCGCCTGGCCCTTCTATGGAGACCGCATCGGCCTCACCGCAACGGTGCAGAGAGAAGACGGGCTCGACCCCATCTACCGCTACCACATCGGAGAGCCCTTCTACTCCGACCTCGTGCAGCCCCTCATTCCTCTGATCTACTTCCAGAAGACACCAGTCAGGCTCGACATCGCTCCGACCATCAGGAACGGTTCCGTTCACCTCGGGCTGTTGCGAACGTCACTGGGCAGGGACCTGACCGGGAACACGTATCGCTACTACGCCATCAAGGAAGCGCTGGACCAGGGCAGGAAGATCCTCTGCCTCTCGCACTCGAAGGACCAGCTCTACCTGATGCACTCGCTCTTCCCAGGCTCCGGACTCCTCGTTCAGGAGACACCGACGAACCGGCGGCTGGAGATTCTACGGAACAGCCAGGTCTGCTTCGCCATCTCACGGCTCGGGGACAAGGGCGTAGATGATGACCGCTTGGACACGTTGTTCTGGCTCACCCCGTTCAAGTCTCTCATCTCCTTGCAGCAATCCATCGGTCGAGTACAAAGGTCCCTCGAAGGCAAGAGGCATCCTGTGGTGGTCATCTTCGAGGACAACCTCGTCTCGACGCTGAAGAACCTGTGCCTGAGACTGAAGCAGACGTTCAGGCAGTGGCAGTTCAACTTCGATGTACTTCAACCGGGACGGTTCCAGAGGGAGCTGCCCCCAGAACTGAGAGCAATCTATGAGCAACGATTCCAGCAACTCCCCCAACGCGGCGACGCAGACGACGACTGAACTCGATGAGCTCAAGAAAGAGCTCAAGGAGAAGGGCATCGACACGGAGAAGCTCGCCGTCCTCATGATCGGAGGGGAGCAGATTCTCGGCGAGGTCGTTCACGAGGATCGGGACATCATGACGGACGATCGCCTGGTCGGGAACCTCGTCAGGCTCAAGAACCCGAAGCGGTACATGCGGCTTCAGCGGATGACTCAGGACGGATCGGCAATGTCCGTCGACGTCTTCGTGGGCGGCCTCGATCTCATCGAAGACGATGGGTCCGAGATTCAGGTGCACGCACTCGGTGGCTACTGGCTCAGGAAGCTCGGCCTGAACTCGCAGCGGGAGCTGATGAAGACGCTGGTGATGTTCTTCAAGCACAGGACGATGGCTCGGGCCGCCAAGGCCGGTCTCATTACGCCCGACGGGCGTCTCAACATCGGAGGGATGGGTGGCAAAGGCTAAGAAGGAAGAAGCAGTTCCCCTCCCTTACTTGGAGGGAGACGGTGATGAACAGCTCCAGGGCCTCTACGGTCAGTGGTACGCCTGTTCGAAGTGCCCGCTGCACGTAGAGAGACCGGGACCAGACGTTGTCTTCGGAGAGGGCAAGGCGAAGGCTCGCATCCTGTTGGTCGGAGAGGCCCCTGGTGAGGAAGAAGAACGCACGGGCATCCCGTTCCATGGACCCTCGGGTCAGCTCTTGAACCAGATGCTGGCTCTCGTGTCTGACGACCTGGAAGTCCAGGAGATCAGCAAATGGTACGACAAGGCGGCTCGGACGAAGGAGAACGTGCGGCGCTTCCACGAAGTCGTTGCCGAGTGGAGGAAGAAGGAGTTCTTCATCACCAACGTCGTCTGCTGTCGGCCACCGGAGAACAGGCAGCCGACCAACCCAGAGATCAAGTCCTGCTCTGAGCGCCTCAGGGCGATCATCAACATCGTCGACCCGCTGGTCATCATCAGCATCGGCAAGACGGCTCTCGAAGCTCTGGTTCACAGAGTGACCGAGATCACCCAGAAGCGTGGTCAGCTCCATGAGATCGAAGTCATGGGGCGAGTCATGCCGGTGAAGTACCCGGTGATGCCCATCCTTCATCCCTCGTACCTCCTGCGAAAGGCGGACTGGAAGGTGAAGGATGGTGACTACGCCAAGACGGTGAAGGACCTCTACAAGGCGATGCGTCTGAAGGACGAGCTCATGCTCCACAACTTCGGCACGCCCATTCCAGAAAGGGTGGATCCCACCAGATGAGTGAAGAAAACGAAGAGAAGACCTGGGCCTCGATCCTCGTTCCACTGACGCTGGCAGTACCTCTGATCATGTGGAGAGGTTTCGTGTTCTGCAAGTTGTGGGGATGGTTCTTCCTCCGACTCGGGGCTCCGCCGGTAACGCTGGTGGAAGGGCTCGGCGTCTGGCTGGTCGTGTCGTTTGCGACGGTCAGGTACGACGGAAAGAAGGATCAACGAGCAGACGAGAAGTGGTGGGCAGTGCAGTTCGTCAGGTTCCTCTTTCCTGCCTGCTTTCTTCTCTCAGGATGGATCTACCAGAAGTTCCTGTGAGGTAAGCCATGAGTGGCGACATTCCGTTCTACGTAACCGTCATGGGGAAGAGGTTCTACGAAGGGACCGTCCCCAAGCTCGTGAGAGAGCTCGAACGTCTCAACGACAACCTGGAGAAGTTCATCAAGGAGGGTAAGAAAGATGGAAAAGCAGGAGCACCAGCAGAGGATCGACGAGTACACGGAAGCGGTGAAGAAGTACAAGGAGATGGAGGAACACTTCCTCAGTGGCGGAGTGGCTGTTGAGATCAACCGCTTCGCCGGTGGCGACGCAGCTCGGGTCAAGGAGCAGTTCCAGGCCTACGTGCAGCAGCTTCAGGCTGCTCTCGAAGACTCGAATGCCAAGCTCCAAGCTGCCAAGAACTCCTTCCGGCAGCTCGTGCAGCTCACGCCCATGCAGCAGCGTGGGCCTGAGGGGAAGGCCACCAAGATCGACTACGGCCCTCTGAACGTCACCTCGGCGACCAAGAGGTGGCTCGACGCAACGTCCCTTCTGCAACTGGCCGCCAAGCACCAGATCCTGGACCGTCTTCTGGCCCTGACCACCTTCGACAAGGAAGGCAAAGAGTTCAAGCTCGTCGAGCAGCAGTGGATCATCAACTACGAGCACGTCTACAAGTGGCTCAAGGAGAACAAGCTCGACAACATCATCGACGGCTCCTACGACGAGAAGGAAGAGACTCCTCGTGTCGGTGGTGCCAAGCCTCTCGCCTTCCTGGGAGAGAAGATCGAGAAGTCGTGAAGAACATCGACATCAGCTACACGCGGCGACAGTTCGATCTGATGATGACAGCCCTGGCCGCTCTGAGTGAGCACGACCTGGCAGTAGCCGAGCACGCCAAGGGTCGGAAGTCGGCTCGTCGTGCGGTCAGGTTCTTTCTCGCCAGGAAGAACAGGGCTGCGAGGCTTCAGGTGAAGATGCTCCTGACCAAGCAGAAGCAGAAGAGGTGACGATGCATACCTACGTCAAAGAGCCCAGGTTCCATGTCACCTGTCAGCTCGAAGCACCAGACATGAAGACCGAAACACTCATCTTCGAAGGCGAAACCCCGAGGGAACTCATGGACCAGTACAAGCAGTTGATCGGTGACGGCAATGCGAGCGTGTCTGTGTCGACGGACATGAGCATCAAGAAGTTCGGCGCAGGTTCTTCGGCGATGGTGACGGTCTCACTGACCTGCAACCAGGATCAGCAGACCATCGCTGCGGCCATCGACCTGGCGGCGCAGACGGGCCGCTACTACGCCAAGGCGTACCAGCAGCAGGCCGAAGGAGAACTCCGTACTCTGCTCCAGTCGCAGGGTCGGCCAGTGGAGTTCTGATGACGAAGCTCGAACCCATCAGCAAGATCGACGCAGTCGACATCGGCGAGGTGACGATCAACCTCGCCATGCAGGGCAACTTCACCATGATGATCGCCACTGCTCACTACGCTCTCGTCGTCACTGAGACGGGAGTCAGAGTCGGCAAGGGCACTGTGTCTTCCTGGAGCCCTGCGACTCAGCAGAAGGTCAAGGACCTCCTCGCGGCGATGGAAGGTGACATCTGCGTCGAGGTGTTCGGGAAGGGACCTCAACCTGTTGAGGGTGCGGTCCAAGACACCCCCAATTCAGACGGCATCCCAGGGCTCTGATTGACAGGGCCTTTCCGTCTGGTACTCAAGCGCCGCTCACCTCCTGCAAGAGGGGAGACTACTCGGCGACCAACTTGCTCCACTTGTCCGGGATAAGGGACCCAGCGGTGGAACTTTAGGTCGCCGAGTCGGCGGCTCTAACCGGGGACTACAACTTGTCAGCCAATATCGAACTCGCTCTCCTCACACGTGCTGCGGAGACGGGAGACTTCAACTCGCTTGTGAAAGCGGGAATCACCGAGGGCTACTTCTTCACGCCCGAGGCCAGAGAAGTCTTCCGTTTCCTCAATGAGATGTACCACGCACCAGCAACCGCTGGGCAGGTACCGACGATTGACTTCGTCCGGTACCGGTTTCCCACGCTGCACCTTAGCTCTCCTCCGGACACTGTTCCGATTCTTGCCGAGCAACTCAGGCAGGAGAAGCTTCGCATCGAGCTCTTGCAGTTGGCTCAGATGATCAACGATCGAGCAGGTCTCGACACTGCGGCATGTATCGCCGAGCTTCGACAGAAGTCTGTCGAGATCGCCTCGATGCATGAGCCAGGAGAAGACCTCTCCATGTCGGCTGTCTACGACATGATCAAGAGTGAGTACGAGCTCGTGCAGAACACGCACGGAATGCTCGGCATCCCATACCCATGGGCCGTTCTGAACGATGAGCTCCAAGGCATGCAGGCGAGCCAGTTCATCGTCCTGTTCGGTCGTCCGAAGTCGATGAAGACGTGGATCGCCGTCTACATGGCGGCTCATGCGTACATCCACTCTCGGAGAAGGGTTCTCTTCTACACGAGAGAGATGCACCCGAAGCAGATCGCCAAGAGAGTCGCCTGCGCCATTGCTCGGGTCGACTACAAATCGTTCGTCAGCGGTCGTCTTCAGCCAGAGCTCAGGCAACGGGTCTTCACCATCCTCCAGGAACTCAGGGATGACGAGACTGCTTCCGGCACCTACGCAGGTCATCAGCCGTGCTTCCGCATCACCACGGACCGAGGTCGTTCTGGTCGTGGCAGCGGTGGCGTGGCGTGGCTCCAGGCGAAGATTCGTGAAGTCCAGCCGCACATCGTCTTCGTCGATGGCATGTACCTGATGAAGGACGACCGTTCGAACCAGCGCTCGATCGACTGGAAACAGGTCGCTCACATCTCTCAGGACCTGAAACTCACCTGCCAGGAGTTCGAGATTCCGCTCATCGGCATCACTCAAGCGAATCGTAGTTCGGACAAGTCCAAGGGCGAGGATCTCACCGAGCTCTCCTTCTCTGACTCACTGGGGCAGGACGCAGATGCAGTCTTCAGAGTGTCGAAGGTCAACAGAGTCGACGAAGCAGGTCAGAAGAGGACCGAACTCCTACTGACGGCGCCAGGTCTTCGAGAAGGAACCTTCGAGGGCATGGTGCTCAACGGGCAGCCGGCGACGAACTTCGACTACATCCGGACGATGACGTCTGGAGACTCGGAGAGCGACTACGGTGACCAGAGAAACCGTGGTCGTGGTGGTGGCCCGAGAGGCGGGCCTCCTCCGGGAGGAGCCAGTTCGTTCCGACGTCCTCCCAATGACCCTCGCATCAACAACGGCGCATTGAGGTAGCCATGCAGGATGAAGTCTTCGCCACGGTCCAGAAGTATCTGGCGGGTCCGTTCCGCCAACTAGGCGGAGGAAACGTCCTCACAAAGTGTCCGTTCCACAAGGGAGGAGAAGAAGCGAAACCGTCGTTCTCCATCAACATCCAGACAGGGCTGTTTCACTGCTTCACGGGTGGCTGCAACGTCGCAGGTGGCATTCAGTACCTGCTTCATCTCTTAGGTCTTCCACGGGACAGGATCGATGCCGAGCTAGCGGGCATTCGACCCATCCTGGAGAAGAACCGAGAGACATACCTCCTGGAGAAGCAGAACGTCTTCAAGAACAACAACCCCTTCAAGGCGGATGCGATTCTTCCGGAGTCCATCCTTGGGGTCTATGAGTGGGCGCCACAGAAGCTCATCAACGACGGCTTCGACGTGAACCTGCTCCGAGACCTGGAGATCGGTTTCGACAAGAACCAAGAGCGCATCATGTACCCGCTGAGGGATCTCTACGGGAACCTGGCCGGCTTCTCAGGCGGCGCTCAGCACGCATGGCAACAGCCGAAGTACCACGTGTACCAAGGACGTCGGAAGGTCGACAACCGCTGGGTAGATGGGGACTTCGGCAAGTGGTTCGATGACGAGTTCCCCGAATACAAGTGTGAGAACCACGACTTCTTGTGGAACTTTCACCGGGTCTACCCTCGGGTCCTGGGGATGTCAGACCCCAATGCTACGGTGTTCATCGTCGAAGGCTTCAAGGCCTGCATGTGGATGTTGCAGGCCGGGTATGCGAACACGGTGGCGTTGATGGGCAGCTACATCTCGGAGCGTCAGCAGATGATGCTCCATCGGTTGAACACGAACGTGGTCCTCTTCTTGGACAACGACAGGGCAGGAAGGGAGGCATCAGTCTGGGTTGGAGAACATCTGTGGCTCCCGATGAGAGGTCGGGTCTCAGTGGTCCTCTACCCTCAAGAAGACGCAGGCGAAAACACCCAGCCTGATGACTACTACCCTGAGACGATTCACCAGTTGGTGCAGCAACGAGTTCCCCACTCGCAATTCGCGAGCTGGATGATGCAGCAAAACGCAGAGCTGAAAACGAAGATCGAAAGGAAAAGGAGAAAGCATCATGGCAATCAGCGCATTCCGCCGTTCAGCGGCGACTGAGGCGAAGCAGAAGGGCGGGAAGGGGAGCAAGGGAGCGTGGTACGAGAAGCTCCGGCTCCCTCAGGGAAGCCCAACGCCCGTGGCAATCCTGCACGGCAGCCACCTCGACAAGAGCCCTCCCCCGTCTCTCATCGAGGTTGATCCGGCTACCGGTCGGGCCAAGGAGGTCTACAACGACTACGCCAAGGTCAAGAAGCACGTCCGGAAGATGATGAACGGCAACAAGCAGGACTTCCGGGACGAGCCGTGCTCAGCGGGACCGGATCCGCACAACCAGCAGCCCTGCGCCGGCTGCCGAGCGATGGACCTCGGAGACAAGAGCATCACGGTCAAAGATGCCTTCCTCTTCACGGTCGTTCACCTGGCGCCGTACCACATCCACCCTCTGATCGATCGGCAGACGAAGCAGATCGTGATGAAGGACGGAGGGCAGGGCGGGCCGGTGATGGTCTTCTCCGAGTGCGAGGGCCGCACCTGCAACTTCTGCCGAGTGGCTCGTGGGGAGCCGCCGTTCGTACAGCAGGGTGAGAACTGGCCGGGCTGGCAGGCAAACCAGTTCACGACCGAGTTCGGTCACCGTCGCTACCTGGAGGTCGGCAAGAGCCACCTCTCGGATCTCGACGGATTCGAGCAGAGCATCTCCAGCATCTGCGCCAACCCTCAGTGCGGCAACCAGCTCACGACGGACGGCTACCGCTGCCCGACGTGCAAGACCATGCTGATCGACATGGAGAGGGACCCCAGGTCGGACGCTCAGATTCTGGATGCCGTGCTGGCTCCGTACCCGTGCCACACCTGCCAGCGAGGAGTGCTGCTGGAGGAAGTCGTGAGCTGCGAGTTCTGCGCTGCTGCCGGTCGGCAGATGGCTCGGACCTCGCTGTTCGACAACGTGCTCTACCTGTTCCGTCAGGGCGAGGGCACGAAGTCGCACCTCATGATGCAGCGGCATCAGGGCATCGACTCTTTCGGCGCTCAGCTCACTCAGATGGGCTGGCTGACGAACGGGAAGACGATCCAACAGCTCATCGCCGACCTCGGCAAGCCGTACGAGTTCGACAAGATGTTCGAGCCTCGGAGCATCGAAGAGCAGGTGAAGAAGCTCCAGCTCCAGCCACAGCAGACCCAGCAGTCGGCGTACGGGGCCTACCCTGGCCAGCAGGCGCCGAACTACGGTCCTCAGCCTGGCTACCCGCCTCAGGGTCAGCCCGGCTACCCGGCACCTGGAGCAGCGTACCCTCAGCAGCAGATGGGGTACCTGCCTCCCGGTCCTGGGACGGCTCCGCAGCAGCAGTTCATGGGCCCAGGTGGGGCTGCACCGCAACAGCAGCCCCAGGGCTACGCTCCGTACCCTGCACAGCAGCAGTCGGGACCCGCTCCATTCCAGCCGGGTCCTCGCACGAACTTCGGTTCGTGATGCAGTAGAGAGAAGCCCTCCCTCGAAAGGGGGAGGGCTTTCTTCCCCTTTAGCCACGAGGCACTCTTGTTCGCATTCGACATGTCGATTCCGGTCGGCCATCTGGTCGAGACGGAGCACGAAGCTCGGCAGTGGATGCAGTACTTTCTTCAGTCGCACAAACAGAACGGCGGGCTCGGTCTCGACTCTGAGACCACGGGCCTGAAGAGGCACCGAGACATCGTCATCCTCTTCTCGGTCTCTGATGGGCAACATCGCATCTGTCTTCCTTCGCAGTTCATCGGGCTCTACAAGGAGCCTCTGTTGGAGAACCCGGAGATCAACTTCGACTTCACCAACGCCCCCTTCGACGCTCACATGTTCGCCAACTCCGGTGCGGACCTATCGAAAGCTGGCGACTGGCGAGACACCAGGATTCAGTCCTGGCTGCACAACGAGAACAACGTCGGACGTCACGGTCTGAAGGACAGCGTCAAGGCGCAGTTCAACCGAGAGACGCCCTCCTTCGAGTCCATCTTCGGGAAGGTTCCTCCGAAGCGGAAAGACAAGGCCACGGGTCGAGACATCATCGTGACGGTGGGTGATCTCATCCGTGCGGCGATGAGCGATCCAGAGAAGAGGGTCCAGGCCTCCGACTACGCCAGCCTCGACGCCTACAACTCGACGATGCTGCGGCACCGATTCGACAAGCTGCTGGGCGAGCAAGAGCTCTACCCCAACATGTCGGCGAGGGACTTCTTCTACCAAGTCGAGGTCCCCTTCACGAAGCTGCTCTGGAAGTTGGAGCGTCGTGGCATCACTGTCGATGCCGGCTACCTCAAGAGCCTGCAAGGTCCAATGGAAGCGGAGATGATTCGCATCCAGAGAGAGTTCGCTCACGAACGTGGGCAGCTCGTGAACCTCGATTCCACCCTCGCCATTCGAGACTTCTTCTTCAATCACTTGAGGAAACAGCCCATCAAGATGACGAAGGGCGGGGCCTCAGGGAACAAACAGCCCTCCACTGACGCAGAGGTTCTCGAAGCCTGGGCAGGCGAAGGTGATCGCTGGGCGCAGCTTCTTCTGGCCCACCGCAGCATCTCCAAGATCTACGGCACCTACGTCACCAGCTTGCAGGAGTGGATCGACCAGTACTACCGCATCCACACCTCTCTGAACCAGACCGGCACCGTCACCGGCCGCCTGTCTTCCTCCGAGCCGAACCTCCAGAACATCCCACGCCCCGGCGAAGACAAGTTCAAGATCAGAGAAGCGTTCATCCCAGGAGCAGGGAAAGTCCTGGTGGTGGCCGACTACTCGCAGTTGGAGATGCGCCTCATGGCGCACTTCGCCGGCGACGAGAAGATGATCGAGGCCATCTGGAAGGGCATCGATCTCCACTGCCTCACCGTCTCCGAGATGCACGGCATCCCCTACGACGAAGTGATGGCAGCGGTGAAGGCCGAGAAGGCGTTCAAGAAGGGCGAACGCAAAGAGCCACTGACCGAGCGTGAGGAAGAGCTTCTCTTCATGCGGCAGTCTGCCAAGGCAACCGGCTTCGGCATCATCTACGGCATCGGTGGCCCTCGTCTCGCTGCGAACCTCACTGCGATGGGCAAGCGCATCGTCGAGGAAGAGGAAGGCTTCAGGCTCATCGACAGGTGGTTCGGCGTCTTCCCTGGCGTCAAGTCGTACATCGAGCTCACCAAGAACCTGCTGTGGCGCACTGGCTACGTGCAGACCATCATGGGTCGCTTCCGTCGGTTCGGCGACCTGCGTGGCATGAACAAGAGGGACTCTGCTCAGGCAGAGCGGCAGGGCGGCAACGCCATCATTCAGGGCTCCGCCGCAGACATCGCCAAGATGGCGATGCTCAACGCCGAGTCGGATCCGGAACTGGCTCGGCTCGGTGCGAGCCTGCTGCTCCAGATTCACGACGAGCTCATCTTCGAGTGCCCCGACGACAAGGAGACCATCGCGGCGGTGAAGAAGCGGGTGAAGGACATCATGGAGAACCCGTTCGGCGCCAACGCCCTCAAGGTTCCGCTGCCGGTCGAAATCGGCCACGGCTACTCCTGGGCGACCGCCAAGTAAGGCACGTCATGACGGAAGTAGAGATCATCGAGGAGATCGCCGCTGCTCAGAGCCTGTCGAAGGCTACGGTGGCGGCGGTCTTCCATCAGGCGAAAGACGTGATGAGGAAGGCCCTGGAGTCCGGAGAGAGCGTCACGCTCATCGGCTTCGGGGCTCTCCGAGTCGAGAAGCACAAGAAGAAGCAGCTCTTCGGCAAGCCCAGAGGAGAAGGGTTCTGGGTTAAGGTGAAGTTCCACCCAAGCCGGAGGAAGCCTCTTGGAAAAGTACGCCGTAGTTCTGGATGACGAGAAGACGAAGACTGCAAACGCAGGGCGACTGTGCCCAGGGTGCGGACACAACATCAGCACCCCTGGACACTGCTCGAACTGCGGCACCAAGCCATTCGAGAAGCAACCAACTGGAGGCACACTTGGCGGGCAAGAAGGCGAAGAGGGAAGCTCCGGCGGCACCACCACCGACTCGTAAGGGCAAGGAAGAAGCAACACCTCCCTCTCGAAGTGAGAGGGCTGCGGCTCTGATGGAGAGCATCAACACCAAGTCCAAGGGGCATGCGCAGCTCTTTGCCGCCTCTGAGTACATCCTCCCCTACCTCACGAAGAGAGTTCCGACGGGTCTTCTGACCCTCGACATCGTTCTTCGTGGAGGGATTCCGTGCGGCGGCATCAGCCAGATCATCGGGAAGAGGAACGCCGGCAAGGACTGGCTGATGTGGCAGTGCATCAAGCAGCTTCAGTACATGCTGGGCGACAACATGCACGTCATGTTGGCGATGAACGAGCACCACGCCGACAGATCCCAAGCACGTCTCGGTGGGGTCAAGGTCTCGATGGGCAAGGACTTCGTCGACCAGTCCAACAAGGCCCGTGAGCAGATGGGGCAGCCTCGCTTCACGAAAGAGGAAGAAGAGAATCTGCTCAGTGAGATCGGGACCATCCACGAGCTCCACGCCTCGACCGCTGAAGACTTCTACGACTCGATTCTTCAGGCAGTCGAAGAGGGCATCTACCACCTCATCGTCATCAACAGCATCGGCAACATCATGTCGGCGGCGGCAGCAGAGACTGACTCCGTTCACGACAAGACCTACGCTGGCGCCGCTGGACCGAACACGGTCTTCCTCCAGAAGCTGACCAGCCTTCTGACGATGAAGGACAAGTACGGCAAGGTTCGAGATACCTGCGTCCTTGCCATCAACCAGGTCCGAGACAACATCGCTGACCCGAACAAGCCTTACAAGGCCCCAGGCGGGAAGGCCCTCGAACACGCCAAGCTCCTCGACATCTACGTCGAGAGCGGCTCTCAGCTTGGTCAGGAGGAACAGGTCCTCAAGATGACCAACGAGGGTCTGAAGGCCTCGAAGCAGTTCACTGCATGGGGCAAGCAGGTGAACTGGAAGATCGAGAAGGGCAAGGCCGGCATGCACGAGGGGCAGCGTGGGACGTACGTCTACGACTTCCGCCTGGGCAACGCCGACTTCTACACCGACACGATCATCGCTGGCCTCACCTACGGAGTCATCGAAGGTTCGGGCTGGTACAACATTCCAGACCCGGCCAACACGTCTCAGAACCTCCTCCGAGTGCAGGGCCGAGACAACCTCATCAAGGCTCTGGCCGAGGACGCCAAGCTGAAGGCCGAGGCAGGCGACTCGAACACACTGATGAACTTCATCCGTGACGAGTGCTTCCGGAGAGCGGGCATCAACATCAACTACGAATGGGAGGACTGATGCGCCCAGGACGAAGAAAGAGCGTTCTCCAGGAACGCAGAATCGCTGAAGACATCGGGGGCCGAGTCCAGCCCGGATCCGGTGCCCCAGCGTTCTACAAGAGCGACGCAGTAGCAGGCCTCGACCTGAGAGTCGAGGCAAAGACCACCTCGAAGGAGAGCTACACCCTGACCACGGCCGTCATCGACAAGATCCGCAACGAAGCGCTCAGTGGCGGTCAAGAAGACTGGGCGATGCAGATCGAGTTCCAGGGGCGGTTCTCTCACAAGAGAGTCGCCGTCATCGACTGGGACAGGTTCCTCGACTTGAAGACTCGCAGCGTGGAGCTCCAGGGCGTGAAGGATGAGCTCAGTCTTCTCTTCAAGACCATGAAGGCGGCCGAGAAGCTGAAGAAAGAGGCCGGAGAGAAACCGGACGAAGCTCTCAGCAAGGAAGACTGCGGATGACTGCATCAGGCGTCTACAAGCACAACAAGACCGGGAAGACGTACTTCGTGAAGGGCACGGGCATCATCGCCACCAACGGTGAGAACAACGGCAAGAAGGTGGTTCTCTACCAGCCCCTCGACGACCCCAAGTGGGACCCCAACGAGTACTACGTCCGGGACGAACCGGAGTTCAACAGCCCTGGACGTTTCACCTACCTACAGGGCCCAAGGAAGGAAGACCGGTGAGTGACAAGCCCATCATCCAGCTTCACACCCTCGAACAGTGGTTCCAACAGGACCCAACGATTCGAGGGATGATCCTTCAGAACATCAAGGTGAAGGATCGCCTCTGGCAGTACCTGGAGGGAGAGAAGAGGAAGCCGGACATCGTGGAGCCGTACTGGGCTCCGTGCAAGAAGTGCGAACAGCGTGGGTGGCTCGCAGTGCATCCCCGCTACGCCGGCTTCCATCCGTCGCAGATCAACAGCGCTTGCATGCTGAAGCTCTACAACGAGATCGTCGGCATTCCAGAGTCGAAGAGAACGGAGCCTCGGCTACAGCTCATCTTCGACGTCGGGCACGCCGTACACTACATGTTCCAGAAGTACGGCGAGAGAGGGGCCTGGGGCAAGCACTACACCCCTGAGGCTCCGGTCAATGCCGAGACGACAGAGCTCGCAGAAGAGCTGATGATCGAGGGACATGCTGACGCCGACACACTGATGATGGTCGATCGGCCGGAGTGGCCGGTGGCCTACGAGGTCGGAGTCGTCCACGAGTACAAGACGGCCAACAGCAAGAACTTCTCGAAGCTGACTCGCCCGAAACCAGAGCACCAGATGCAGGCGCTCATCTACTCGGCTTGCCTCAACAGGCCAGTGGTGGCGTACCTGTACATGAACAAGGACGATCAGAACCTGGCCGACTTCCCAGTCGAGTTCAAGCCCGACGTCTGGGCCAACGTCCACGGCAAGATCAAGATGATGGTGGACATGTACCGGGAGGGAGTCTCTCCGAAGGGCGAGACCGGTTACCACTGCCAGGAGTGCCCGTACGTTCACTCCTGCTTCGACTACCGCAACGAGATGATCAAGAAAACCCCTGGAGGGTAGATGCCTGGAGCACTAGAAGTTCAACTCGATCAGATCGTTCCGGTGGCGAATGCGAACGTGCTTCTCCATCGGCAGCAGGAGGTTCTCAACTACGTCCACACCACGTTGGGCATTCCGCAACTGACGAAGCCAGGGCTGGCCATCTCTGCTCTTCCGAACGACCTGACGACTCTTTCGGACAACGACCTCGGCAACCTCCTCAGCACTCTCGGCCAGTGGGTCGGCTACATCGACCAGCAGTTGGCCAACACCGACAGCGAGAGGAAGAGTGCTGATGCGTACCTCACGTTCATTCAGGCGAGAGTGCGCATCGAGATCAAGCAGCACTCGACCGAGAAGCGGCTGACCACGCAGGACAAGAACGACATGATGGAGACCAACCCGACGGTCGTTGACGCCAAGGACAAGTCGATGTTCTGGGAGTCGACCTACCGTCTCACGAAGTCTCTTCGAGACAGTGTGCAGCTCGCATGGGAGACTGTCTCCAGACGCATCACGCAGAGAGGGCAAGAAGTCGACCGCATGCGTAGAGAGACCAACGTGGCCGGCATGCCCTCTGCCGCAAGAACCTTTCACAGGCCAGGAGGAAGCTGATGGTGGACTACAGGGGCATCATTCTCGGTGTCATGGGGCATTCCGGAGTCGGCAAGGACACGATGGCCGACAGGCTCATCGACAAGCACGGCTTCGTGAAGATGGGGCTGGCGGACGAGATCAAGAGGACCTGCAAGAAGATCTACGACTTCTCCGACTTGCAGCTCTGGGGGCCGTCGGAAGAACGCAACAAGCCCGACCTTCGCTACCCCATCCCCGGTAAGGGTCACCTGAGCCCTCGGGTTGCCCTCCAGACCTTCGGGACTGAGGGAGGAAGGGCTTGCTACCCGAACACGTGGATCGATCTCACCCTGCGGAACTGCGATCGAATCCTCACCGACGGCACCGACTACGACCAGAAACAGGGAGTCTTCGAGAGCTCCTTCTGGAAGCGGGGCCGCTACCAAGGCGTGGCCATCCCGGACGTTCGCTTCAAGAACGAGCTCGATGCCATCCACTCCAAGGGCGGATACATCATTCGGCTCCGCCGAAAGGGTGTCGACGGAAACGTCGGTCTCAAAGGCCACGCTTCCGAGGAAGAGCAGAAGTCGATCATGGACCACGAGTGCGACTTCGTTCTCGATGTCCCTGAGGGCTTCGCCAACTTCTACGCCGAGATCGACGCCCTCATGATGAAGATCCCGAAGGTCAGCCTTCGGTCAGTCAAGTAGGAGGCACCATGGCCACACCGAGATGGTTGGAGAACTACTACGGGAAGGACTTCGACTTCCTGAACCCTGAAGTCGTGTTCGACGGGAAGAAGAAGGCAGTGGTGAAGCTGGTGAGGACCGGCAGCAGGGTCCACAGCAGCATCGGCTACGTGCTTCTCGACAAGAACGGAAGTCACCTCGCCAGCACCCCCAAGTCCCTCCACGAGGGAGTTCCATCGCAGGCGGATCTCGATCGTATGAGGGAGGCACTGAAGAAAGCAGACACATGAGCGACCCGGCATTCTACCTCTGGGTGCAGGAGACGATGCCCAGAGAGCGGTACAACAGCTACTCAGACCGTTACGACAACAAGCCGTCGTCCTTTACTTGGATGGCGCCTCTCGATGCGAAGAGCGTGGAAGAGGCCCGAGGAAAGGCGATCATCATGCTCGATCAACATGACCTGACTCGGACGGAGGACAACCTCGACTACCAGGTCAAGCACGCCATCATCTACGAGTTCAAGGAGAACATGATCGGCGTGTACAAGAAGAACAAGGAAGAGCGGCAGTCAGAGATCGAGAAGAAGAGGAAGCAGGAAGAACTCAAGAGGGCTGAAGCAGAAGTTGAACGGCTGAAGAAGGAACTGGGAGAGGGCTGATGCCACAACCGATCGTTGAACGAGGCACCTTGATGAAGGTGTTGGACCACGGCTACGTCCGCATCATCAACTTCATGGGCAACGACGAGGAGATCGTCGAAGCCGCACGGATGAGCAACGACAAGGGTTTCATCTCCTGGAACCACTACGTCCGCTGCAAGAACTGCACGAAAGTGCTCTACGCACCACCGGATGGGCATGTCGTCGTGCCGAGCGACGACTGCGTGACTCCAGTCACCAGGCGTTCGACAGGAGAGGTGGTCGGCAGTGCGACCGGCAAGCATGACTGGGAGCACTTCCCACACGGCGACCTCGGCCTCCTCGACAACCTGTGGAGGAAGAAGCACGCCACCCCGTTCGAGATGGGGGAACTCGTCATCGAAGTGCAGGCGCCCATCATGGTGTTCCGTGAGTGGCACCGGCACAGGACTCAGTCGTACAACGAGTTCTCGGCCCGCTACTCGGTGATGCCGAACATCCACTACATCCCGGAGAGGGAGCGCATCCAGAAGCAGAGCACGGCCAACAAGCAGGGCAGTGCCGAGCAGATGGATGACGACACCTCGTCTCAGGTTCGTGCCGAGCTTGAGAGGCAGCAGCAAGAGATCTACGACTACTACGAAGGTTGGTGCGAGTCGGGAGTCGCAAGAGAAGTGGCTCGCATCAACACTCCAGTCTCTCGCTACTCGAAGATGAGGGCGAAGGGGAACATCAGGAACTGGTTCCAGTTCTTGAACCTCCGCATGCGGCCCGATGCTCAGTACGAGATCCGCCAGTACGCCAACGAGGTCGGCAAGATTCTCTCCTGGCTCTGGCCGAAAGCGTACAGCTTCTTCGAAGAGTACGACCTCTACGGAGCTCACTTCAGCAGGACAGAGCTCAAAGCTCTTCGCACCATCCTCATGAAGGCCAACGTCGTTGAGCAAGTTGAGCTCATGAAAGTCTTCGAAGAACATGGTTTGAAGGGAACCAAGCTCAAAGAGTTCCAGGAAAAGCTGCGAGAGGGCGGCGACAAGATCCTGAGCTGACTCGGCATAAGAGGGAGGAGGAGCACAAACATGCCTTTGGTCACTGATGAGCTGAAGAGATTGTTCACCCAGTTCGACGCCGTCATTCAAGAGGCGGCAAAGGTCATGAAGACCACCTGCAAGGCGGGGTGCAACAACTGCTGCAAGCTGTTCGCTACTTGCACACTGCCCGAAGGCATCCTCATTGCCGAAGAGCTGTTCAAGAAGCCTGATTGGCAGGCGCTGGTACCTGATCTGGTGAAGGCCTCCAAGGAGTTCTGCTTCGAAGGCGTCAACTCCATGACCTACCTCAGCAAGAAGCTTCCGTGCGTCTTCTTGAAGGAAGGGCTGTGCAGCATCTACGAGGTGCGGCCTTCGGTCTGCCGGTACTACTACTCGGTGCAGGATCCGAAGCTCTGCGATCCCGACAACCACGATCGAAAGGTAGCGACCGTGGATGCCACGCAGATCATAGACGACCTGAACATGTTCGCGATCCACGTCTCAGTGGGGCTCCAGAACCAGAACATCTGCGCACCCATTCCCCTGATGGTCCTCTACGCGATGTTCCTCGTCGCCGGCAGCAAAGGGGCGAAGAGGTTCATTCGAGAGGCGACACGCGGACTTCCTATGCCGGAGGACTACCTCAGAGCTTTCCCCTCCGTCATCGAAGAGCCGAGAGAGCAGCGGCTCAAGCTCACGGAAGAAGAGCTCAAGAAGCTCCAGGAGCAGCAGGGATGAGGAACATCCTTCAAGTCACGTACCCTGAGCTGCCGCCGACCAGCAACCGTCTCTACTTTCGAGGGACGATGCTGACGGCGGTGGCCAAGAGGTACGGGGAGTCATTCGCCATGTTCATGGCGCAGAAGCATGGTGCAGACATCCTGGAGATGGATCGAGAGTCCATCTACGCCCTGCACCTTCGCTTCTTCTTCAAGAAACTGGAGAACGCAGGCTGGAACGACCCCAAATGTCCCCCTTCAAGACGACCCAAATCTCGGTATAAGAAGATAGACCTCAGTAACAGAATTAAGTTGCTGGAGGACTGCGTCCGAGATGCTCTCGACATCGACGACTCACAGACGTTCGCTGCCTCCCAAGAGAAGCACCAGTGCGAAGAGGGGGAGAGCGAGCGGGTAGAGATCATCATCCAACGAGTCGAACCGGGCCTCTTTGGCCTCGGTTGACGAGGGAACCTTGACAAACCTTAGCCCGGAGACGCTTCAGGAAGAGGGGCCAGAAGAGCGTCACCAGAGGGAACGTCAGACCGGTGTGCTAGGCAACGGGCACAACGTGATCTGCCACCCAACAGGAGACCCGGAAGTCTACGAGACGAAGAACCGGGTGCAGTGCCTCCTCAAGCCATTCCCGGCTTGTGGTAGCTGCGCTCACGGGAAGTTCAGGATGGTGTTCAACGCAGACCCGAACGCCAAGCTGAAGCAGGTACAGTGTCCTCGCTGGAGAAGTGATGCAGCGAGGATGGTAGGAGAGCAGCCGGTCGACTACGTGAAGACCGAGCTCGCCACCTGCGCCGACAAGCCGTTCCCGTACTGCGTTTCCTGCCCGTCTCTAGAGAACCTGTCGAAGATGTTCATCGACAAGCAGAAGGACGGTTGGTACGCCAGGTACCGCCGCTTCAGCAAAGACGAAGAGGCTGACGATGACTGAGGACATTCAGCAAGACGGTGTCCTGATGTGGTGCTCCGAGACTGAACTCTTAGCTCTGGCTCGGAAGCAAGGTCTCGGGCGGCTTCGACGTGGCATTCCCAAGTCGGAGCTGGTCGATCTCGTGAAGGGCGCCATCCCTCTTCGGCGAGAGCACCACTCAGAAACGATGGAGACCAGAAGGGTTCTCGAAGCGTTCATCGCCAAGAACTGGGGTCAGCTCAGAAGTCAGCTCCCTGGGTGCGATGGGAAGTGCACCACCTTTGGGTGCACTGAGGGCAAGCACGCTCTCTGCTTCTACCCGAACAAGAAGCTACTCCAATGAGGGGAGACTGCCTGTCGTGCTCCAAGATCGACGTCTGCTCCAAGACTTCAGTCGAGAAGGTGCTCAACAGCTTCACGTGCATTCTCTTCGAGTCGATTCCTGAGCCGGTGTACAGAGCTCGGGTGCAGTTGATGGGGCAGTATGGAGAAGTAGCTGCGGTGGTGGCGATGTTGAAGCGACCACCGCAGATCACAACGCAGGAAGGAGAGGAGTAGATGCCACCTCCGCCGCTACAAGACGGCAGACCGACGCTGACGACCAGTCAACGACGCCAGTACTTCGAGGAAGTTCGCTTCATCGAAGTTCGCCACCTGGCGTATCTCTTCTACAAGAAGCCGGACGGCGAACCGCTTCTGAAGTACGAAGACACCCTGGACAACCGAGACATGGTCAAGAACAACGTCTTGGCCTACGAAGTCGCCCAGGGCTGGCTCATCCCGGACGGGACGGAGGGCCAGACTCAAGTTCCCGCTCAACCGCAACAGCAGCCCACCCAACCCGTTGTCCAGCAAGGAGCACCCCAGATGCAGCCGTTCAATCCTCCCCCCAACGGAGTGCCTGCCCCTCAGCCGCAGATGGCTCCGGCGCCGATGCCCCAGCAGCCGCAGTACGCCATGCCTCCGCAGCAGCAGATGCAACCCCAGCAGATGCAGGCACCCGTCCCTCAGCAGCAGCCGATCCCCCAGCCTCAGTACGCTGCTCCGGCTCCGCAGATGGCCCCTCCGCCCGTGGCAACCCCACAGCAGGCGGCTGGGGTGCCCCCCCAGCAGGAAGCTCCGGCTGGAGCTCCCACCGGTCGTCGGCGCAAGGGTCAGGGCACGGCAGTAGCCCCGCCTCCCGCTGCTCCTCCGCCTCCGCCGCAGGGTGCTCCGGTCCAGCAGTTCGCACCGCCTCAGCAGCAGGCGATGCAGTTCGGAGCTCCGCCTCCGGGCATGCCGGTACCGCAGCAGATGGCACCTCCGCAGCAGATGCAGCAGATGCCTCCGGCTCCGTTCGGAGCACCGGTTCCGATGCAGTCCGGGCCGGCGGCGTATCAGCCGCAGCCGCAGGCTCAGCAGGGTGCCCCTCAGCCCCAGCAGGCTGCGGCGGTGGACCTGAACCCCGTGCTGGCTCGGGTGGACGCTCTCGCCAAGATCGTCGAGGCGCAGAACGGGCAGATCAAGGAGCTCCGGCTCACGGCTGAGATCTCTCTCGGTCTGCTGCACCACCTGTACCTCGTGAACCCCCAGCTCCAGCCTCAGCAGGGCCAGCCCCAGCTCCCCCGGACGCTGCCGGACTTCAAGAAGTACTTCCAGCAGTTCGTCGGAACCCCTCAGTAGGGACGCTGTCTCAAGGGGAGCCGCCTTCGGCGGAGGTGGCTCCCCTTCGGCGTCCGCACACCATCGTCCCAGAGCAGGTACTGACGGTGGAGAGTGACGACCTCAACCTGATGAGTGATCAACAGCTCATCGAATTCGCCGCTCACCACCTCAGTCTCGTCTTCGCACCAGGTTCTCCGAGAACTCTTGTCCTAAGCAAGATCGTCTCGTCGTCCCTGGTGATAGCCGACGCCTGAGTGGTACAACTGGGACTTCGCCAAGGAACAAGTCATGGAAGAGAAGAACGACCTCACCCGGTACCAGAAGTACGCCTTTGCAGAGTACCGAAAGTGGGCTCACAAGAACACGCCGAACCACGAGCACCGGTACAACAGCAAAGGTGAGTGCGTTTGCGGCAAGGTTCTCGCCGACATCAGGCCCTACCCGCTGAGCGGAGGAGCAACTCCGTGGACAGGCTGAAGCAGCACAAGCAGATCATCACGCAGAGCCTGAGAGACGACTTCGAGAAGGAGCTCCGAAAGGAGCATACGATCGCCAGGATGCACTTCGATGTTGCCGATGCGATGGCAGCCTTCGACCGCATCTTCGAAGTGGCAAAGGCCCCAAAGGCCTGAGCCAGGAAGGACGCTACCGCGTCCTTTCTTTAGCCCTGCTCTTGGGCTGCCTGTCGACGGAGAAGATCTCGGAACTGGTTGTTGAGCCGTTCCTTCTCGTTCGACATCCGCACCAGGTACTGGTCGACACCGAGGCCTGGATCCTTGAGGTGGGTCTTCTCCAGCACCCCAGACCGACGCCGAGTGGCCAAGAACCTCTGCACCAGGATCTTCCGCTCTTCTGGCGGCAGTGCTTCGTGGCTCTTGTAGCGGATGCCTCGGCCCTCGACCTGCTTGAGCTTCTCGTGGTTCCAGTGGGGCTCCAGCATCTGGAGCAGACGAGTTCCCTTCAGGTCGAGACCCTCTCCACCGGCTGAGCTCAGAAGAAGAGCACGCAGCTTGCCCTCGTTGTACTGCTTCACGAGATCGTTGCGCTCGTCCTTGTTCATCTGCCCACTGAACTCTCCGAACGGAATCTTGGCCTCGTTCAGCCGCTTCTTGTACGGTTCGAGACCGGCACCAAGGTAGTTCGAGTAGACGACAGCCTTGGCCCTCGGGTTCGAGCCCAGTGTCTTCTGGAGCTCCTCGAAGGCTCTCTGAATCTTCGGGTCAGCCGGCTTGCCCTTGGTGACGTAGGGAGCAGTGGTGTTCGAGGTCTGCCGTGCAGCACCGAGGAAGGCGTTGAGCTGTCCGGACTCCTGCTTGGTCGGTGGCAGGCCCTTGAGCACCTTGTAGCGGACCCACAGAGGGGCCTTGCCCATGACCGTGTCGTAGACCTCTTGCTGGGAGCGTTCCATCGGCACTTCGATGTCCTGGCGCTCGACCGAGGGGAAGTTCTCTGGGGAGCCTTCGTAGTAGTCGACCCACTTCTTCAGGATGCCGCCGAGCTCCTTCGACGACTTCTGGTTCAGCACAGGGAAGCTGCCAGGTTTCACCCCACGCAGGCGCCCGATGATGCCAGGGCTGACCTTCTGCTCGGCGATGAACTTGTCCTCGAAGGTCTTCTGGTTCGACGGCAAGACGTCCTCGCCGGCAGCCAGGTTGACGAGAGGAGCGATGTCATAGGGCCGGTTGTAGAGCGGCGTGCCGGTGAGGAGGAGCCTCTTCTCGGACTTGTTCTTCTTCAGCGTCGAGTATGTCTTCGAGGATGGGTCACGAGCTCTGTGAGCCTCATCCACGACCATCATCTTCTGCTTCGGCGCCTCGCCTTTGACGGCGATGTTCTGCATCGACTGGATGTTGGTCTGGAGCTTCTTCCCTGAGATGTGCTTCTTGAGCTCCTTGGCGTAGTTCCCACGGAGCGAAGCAGGCACCACGACATCCGCCGGCATGCCGAGAGCGTCTTGGGCGGCGATGGCAGTGAGCGTCTTGCCGGAGCCAAGACCGTGGGCAACCAGAAGACCGGGCTGATCGGCCTTCTGGATGCGCTCGACAACCCGCTTCTGGTGGGGCTGGAGCTCGGTCCTGACCTTGGCGAGCTTCTCAGCGAAC
>Ga0137398_10000002_pt1 | contig 70912 bp, 103 predicted proteins | sample czorhiz216metaG_FD_106659 | JGI IMG/M metagenome (GOLD analysis project Ga0137398, IMG submission 106659) | Vadose zone soil microbial communities from Angelo Coast Range Reserve, California, USA - czorhiz2.16 metaG | ecosystem: Environmental > Terrestrial > Soil > Vadose zone | place: USA...
TGTATGGGCAGTTCAGCAGCACAACACATTGGCGCAGGGAATTAATCCCAATCCAGCGACAACGCAGTTAAGTACTTCGGCCCCATCAGTTAAGACGCCGGTAACGTTCGCTACGGCGACAAATCTTTTATTGCTTGAGTTAACGGCCCCTGTCAGGCCGGTTGATACCAGCAGATTGCAGAAAAAATATGAAGTTGTAGCCAGTCAACAGATAAATACCCTACCGCTTACATCAGTGGTAGTGGTAGGAACGCCATTTCATCAGTTGGATTGGACGACTACTCCATCTATTAGTAAAATTTTACCGATACAATTCAATCGGATAAATTTATGTCTAACTCAAGGACTTATTTGGGGTAATATCAATGACAGCCAGACTCCTAATTGGAGTGTGGTTTTTGATTCGTATACCGCTGATAAGACTGTCATCACCGCTGATTCGACAGTTATTACGGCAGACGCCGCTCCAACTTCATGGAGTGCAATTCCAAGCTCGCAAATACCGGGATGGGTTGCCGTGGCGGATTCTCAGACACCAGCATGGACTCCAGTACCAGATACTCAAAATCCGGGGTGGGGTCCTATTGTAACTTCACCTTTAGGAGCTACTACAGGTAGTACTTGATATGACCGTACAGGTTATAAATGTTGGTGCTGTTCCAAATGATCATACGGGTGATCCAGAACGTACTGCATTTCAAAAAATAAATACTAATTTTTCTGGACTCAGTAATAGTTTTGATATCACATCATTTGGGGCCGTTCAAAATGTAGATTGTTCTTCTATTGTAACTACAGCAGCTGCGACTGTTTCTGAGATTATATTTCCAGCTGGCGCATGGGTCATCAGCAGCACACCGACCATCCCAACGGGTGTATTGATCAGAGGTTTGCCGGGTGCGACCTTCTCTGGCACCGGGGCTTCTATCTTAGGACTTTCTACTGCTAGTACGGTGATCAACCAGATGTCAGAATATGCTCCACCGGGAAGTGGGGAGCTTGCAACTAATAATATCTTTCGTAACCCCACAGCAGCCGGTGGGGTAGGAGTCAGTGCGGGTCTGCGCGCACAAACTAATGTTGGCGCGAACGTTACTCAGTTTGAGTGGGCGATCCTCGGTATCGTCAATAACTCTGCTACCGCAGGTCAAAATGTCGGTGTCTACGGTCAAGGGAACAAAGGTAGCGTAGGCGTTACCGCAGGTCCCACTTGGGGCGGGGTTTTTGAGGCGCATGACAAATCAGGGTTGGCTGATCCTGCGAGTGGGTTAGTTGGTTGTGAAGTCCATATTTCTTCAGACGGCACAGACGCTAATACACGTCGTATCGGTATTGATGTTGTAGGCGATGTAGGCGTAACAGTCGGTGGAGACATCAGCTACGGCATCCGTATCGGTGCATTCAATGGCGTGGATGCGAACTGTGTTTATTATAACGGTATCTACATTCGCAATAAGCATACGCGGGCGATCAATATTTCATCGACCGGAGTAGTGGGCATCGATATCTCTAGTGCTACTTTATCTGGTTCAGCCATAAGGTTGGCAGCTACTCAGACTCTGAGTTTTACCGTCGGTGATACTAAGACACTCCGTTATGTGGGCGCTTCTGCTGGAATCGTCTTTGCCTCCACTGGCACGGACGAGATCACCTTCCTTGATGCAGGTGGGATCAAGCTGAATATGTCTGGAACACCACTTGTTATTAGTGGAACAAATTCTACAGGTGCGGCTACGCCTACATTAAGTGCTAATAAACCCGGATCGAATGGCGGCGTTAGTTTTTGGATTAGTGCAACAGTAGGAGGTACTCAAGTATGGATACCAGCATTCGCAAATTAATTTTAGAGATGCCAGAGTGGTTATTGAAGACTATTGATGATGGTTTACAGATGCTTCCATATCATACTGCTGCGCCAGCTATTAATGAAATTAATCGTCAAATTGTAAAGCAAAAAGGATTATTAGGTGGGTCGCCTGTCAAATTGGCAGACGGTTCTAATTAGGAGATAGCTCGTGGCAGAAACTTATAGTCCTAATCTTGGCCTTACCTTAATTGGTACCGGTGACCTTGCGGGTACGTGGGGTAATACAACTAATACCAATTTAGGGACTTTGCTAGAGCAGGCTATTAGTGGTTATCAAACACAGGCCATTACGGATGGCGCAGATACTGTTATTACGATTCCTAATGGTGCGAGCGGTGTGGCTCGTAATATGTATATCGAATGTACTGGTGCATTAACAGCTAATCGTAATTTAATTGTACCAGCAAGTAATAAAATATACTTTGTTTTTAATAATACAACAGGTGGTTTTGCCGTAACAGTTAAAGTATCAGGACAGACTGGTGTATCAATTCCTAATGGTAAAAAAACTTCACTTGCTTGTAATGGGACAGATATTGTTGATGCTGTTAATTATATTTCTTCTTTAAGTCTTGGTGGGGCATTTTCTGTTACTAATCTTACTGCTTCTGGTTCTATTACAGCCGGAACTACTGTTACAGCGACGGGAGTTATTACTGGCTCGGGATTTGTTCCAACAAGTACTGCTGCACTAAGTAGCGGATTAGGGTCGTTTGGTGGAAGTGGAGTCGCACTTTCAACAGGCGGTGTAGTTCGCTTTACATTAGATGGTGGTGGAAATGAAGTTATAACAGGTTCAATGACAGCAGCGGGGGCCTGTCAGGCACTATCATTTATTCCAACAGGTGGTGCTGCTCCTACTTTGGGAATGTATGGAACAACTAATCTAAATTTTTCGACAAATACACTTTTGCGTGGGCAGATTACTTCTAATGGTACATGGTCTATTACTGCACCTACTGCTGGCACAGCATTAACTGTTAACGGTCTTGCAGCAGCTACAACTTTTTCTCTCGTTGCTTCCGGTACAGGAACTATTAATAGTCTTACCGACGGGACTCGTACTGCGACTGTAGCGACGGTTGCTGGTGGGTATCAATTCAAAGTAACTTCTAACCATTCTCTGGCTTTCGGTACTAATAACCTTATTAATTGGACGATTGCAGCAACAGGTGGTTTATCTAACGTTGCCCCAGCAAGTGGTGTAGCACTAACTGTTTCTGGTGTTGCTGGTACTCATTCTACAAAAATTGATGATAGCGCTGGAAATAATTTTAATGCTGGCTTTCTTGAATTGCCTGTTAATAATCAGGCCACACCTTATACCGCTGTTTTAGCTGATGCGGGTAAATCACTTTATTACACGGGCGCTGGCGCACCCACTTTTACAATTCCAGCGAATGCTTCAGTAGCTTACATAGTAGGTACGACATTAACCTTTGAAAATGATGCAAGTGCGGCTGTGTCAATGACGATTGCGATTACATCAGATACTTTAGTGATGTCTCCGGGCGGTTTAACAGGTTCTAGAACGTTGGCTCAGTTTGGTCGTGCGACAGCACATAAAGTATCTGCAACCCGTTGGTGGATATCAGGGAGCGGTTTGACGTGACAGGTAACATTGCAGTTATGATGGCGTCATTTACATATAATGCTAATTATGATGGACAGGACGTATCTCACGCTAATACAGGTGGTGTATCTTCATCAGTTAATTTTATATTGGATGGAACGTGTATTTCATCTGGTGGTGGTAGTGGAGGTAATTTTGCTGTGAATTGGTATTTACCGACGACTGCAAATATAGGAAATAGCTATTGGGTACGAGCAACATTGTTAAGTGGTAATGCATGGTCGATAGGTACGATGGGTTCATGGATAGCTATTACGAGTACTAGAACTTGGACTTTAACTGCCGGAATTCAACTTAGAAGTAATGATACAAAGTTTGAGATCGCTGCTGATGCAGCGGGATTAAATATTGTATATACAGGACATATTACAGCAACAGCAGATGGTACTTAAGTGGGTAGTAGTAATAGACATGGTAAACATAGGGACTTATCCAAATTAGTTCAGGAATTGAATGATTATGGCAATATAAACTCTAAACATCGAAAGATATTATTTGAAGGAATTCAAGAGCTACGTGAAATGTTAGAAATTAGATATAAAGAAGGACTTCTTAATGACTCCAGAAGATCAAGCTAGATTACTCGCCCAGTTAAAAGTGGATGAGGGATGTAGACTTTATGCTTATTCCGATTCACTTGGCTTTTTAACTATTGGTTATGGACGATTAATTGATAGGAAAAAAGGCGGTCAAATTAGTCAAGGAGAAGCTGAGTATTTATTGGGTAATGATATTAACCGTACTGAAAATGAATTATCCCAATATGGATGGTTTAATGCTCAGGATAGTGTTCGACAAGCTGCATTGGCAGATATGGCTTTTAATCTTGGCACAATGGGTCTTCTTCACTTTCCTCATTTCCTTGGATATTTACAAGCGAAGGATTATGTCAACGCTGTAAAAGAACTTATTGATACTCCTTGGCGCGTGCAAGTGGGGGTACGTGCAGATCGGATTATCAAACTTATTGAAACAGGAGTATGGCCATGACATTTAGAACTATTTTGGAGATTCTAGGCGCTATTATCCTTGTTGTAGGTACACTTTTAGTAGCTCGTAGAAATCCTAAAATTACTGATGAGGCACAGAAGCTTACAGATGCAGCAATTGCTGCTATTGAAAAGAAACCATCCAAATGAAAATTGCTAGTGATGATATTGCTGGAATCATTACAGCAGCAACCGGATTTATAGTTGCTATAGCTGGATCAGTAACTAGTATTGTTATATTAATACGTCAAAATAGGAAAGCTGAAGAACACAATACTGCTATTCGTTCAGATATTGCAGAATTAAAAGCTGTGACTGGTAATTATAAAACTTTGAGTGATACTAAAAAAGATGGACCCTAAGTTTCAACCTATTGAACCAACGTTTGAAACTACGCTTACTGATGTAAGTGAGTTACGACGTAAGTTTGCAGCACAGGATACTAATGATTGGCCTAGATATAAACTAATCGTTATTAATGCTGTGACTTCAGGTCAACGACTTGAACAACGTATGGCTAATGCAGAGGTACAAATAGAACATAAGTTAGCAAGGAAAACCGCAGTAGATAATCTTGCAGATGATGTAAATGTGCTAAAGAATTCAGCAGCAGGTAGAAAAAGTTTTATAAAACGGTGGGGTGGACGGCTATGGACAATTTTTTTAGTGCTATTCACCGCGTATCTTACAAAAAGGTTTGGACGATGAATAACGATACTGATAAAAAATTGGACCAATTAAGTAAAGATATAAAAGAAGGCCATGCTTCTTTACAGCATCGACATGACCACGCTGATGCTGAAATGAAATATTTACATCATAAAACGGATCGACTTAGAAGTTTTCTTTATACCTTATGGAAGGCTGTTACAGATATTTTTAAGAAAAATCATGAATAGGCTATTTATAGAGATTCTTATTGCAGCAGCTCTTTTTGGGGCTGGTATTGTATGGTTAGACCGTCATGACGCAGCCCAGCAGGCTATTGGTGAAAAGAATATTAAAGACGCGGATAAGGCTGGCGTAGAACGCCAGAAAAAGATAGATGACGTAAAGATTGCTGATGCAGGAAGGATAAAAGCCAATGAACTTCAAGAGATTAAAGATCGTTATTCAGTTGGTCCTGTTAAACTTACTTCTCATATCGTGTGCCACAGCACCGTCCCATTCAGTACCAGCATCGAGACCCAATTACACGGTAGTGAAGGTGGACCCACCGTTGACAGGACTGGACACGATGACGTGCATCCAGACATCAGCTACGCCCTTAAAGTGTTTGCCCATCGACTGGATCAACTCAATGCCGAAGCCCGACAATTGAATAATGAGACACATTGAAGTATGGAACAACGACATGGACATCATCATTATCATTATGCAGCAAGGTCGATAATACTTGCAATGACTGACGTTTTTATTAATGTAAAGGAGAATTTTATGCAGGTTAATTTGACGTGGACAACCCCATCTACACGGATTGATGGCACGCCATTAGCGCTGACTGATATTCAGGCAACTAATGTATTTCGTAATGGTTCAGTTGTTGGTTCTCCGATTACTGTTTCTGGTGCAATGATGTTTACAGATATATCTCCATTAACAGGTTCAAATGATTATGAAGTAGAGACAGTAACTATAGATGGATTAGTATCAGCACCATCTAATATAGTGACGATTGTTGTTATGGTGGCTAATCCCGCAGCAGCAATTACTGATTTGGCGGGAGTTTTGGTTACTCCTTAACTGAGTTAATTTAATGCCATTAGTTAAAGTTCAATTTAAGCCCGGCATAAATAAAGAAGTGACGGTTTATGCCAATGAGGGTGGCTGGGTCAATTGCGATAAGACCCGGTTTCGTGTGGGTTATCCAGAGAAGCTGGGTGGTTGGATCACTTATCCACAAGCCAACTGGAACATGACCTATAACGGTGTGGCTCGTTCGATGTTTAATTGGGTGGATTTTAATAGTAATAATTTACTTGCATTAGGAACTAATCAAGCATTTTATGTAGAGAATGGCGGAGCTTATTACGATATTACACCTATCGCTAACTATCAAAATAATTATTTAGGTGTAGCAACTGCAACGACTTTAGGGGCTAATCCTATTGCTACGGTGACTGGCAGTAAATTAATTACGGTTACTGATGCTACATTCCAGTCTACTATAGGTACTTATGTTGTTCTTACAATTACAAAGGCAGCGGGGGTTACATTTGGTGCTGCAAGTCAAACTGTTACCGTACCTGATTTTTATGGTGTAGATGTTGGAGAAACTATTACCGGAACCAATATTCCCGCAGGAACGACAATTACGGCGGTTAATACGGGCGCGAGCACTGTTACGATTTCTAATCCTACGGCGGGCGTTAATGCAGGCGCCTATGTATTTAGTGGGTTGTTTGAAATTGTTGCATCACCCACTGCAACGACTTACAACCTAATTACAACTTATGCTCAACCTGCCACGGGTTCAGGTGGTACGACAACAACAGTGCTCTATCACATTAATGCGGGAAGTGCTACCCAAGCGACAGGTACGGGATGGGGCATTGGACCATGGGGAGCAGGCGGATGGGGGAGTGCATTAAGTGTCTCTATTCCATTGCAATTGTGGAATCAGGTGAATTACAACCAAGATTTAATCATGGCTTTACGTGGTGGAGCGATTTATTACTGGGTTAATTCAGTAGGAACTTATGTTCCTGCGATTACAATTAATCAGTACGCAGGGGGACAGATAAAAGGTGCTGCGACTCAAACCATTACAACAGGTGGCGTGACAGCGGGTGGAAATGCAATTACGGTGACGAATTCTACTTTTATAGATATCGGGTCTTATATCAGTGGAACCAATATCACTCCCGGAACTTATGTGACTTCTGCGGGTGGTACGGCAATTACATTATCGGCAGCGACATTAGGTGCGATGTCTGGAACTTATAATTTTAGTTATTCAGGTTTGACGGCACCGAATGAGGTTTATCAAATTGTAACAAATAGTGTTTATGGATTTGTGGTTGCGATGGGGTCTACTCCTTATAGTCCAATTGTTAGCGGTAATGTTTTACAACAACCTCAATTTGATCCTATGAGAGTAAGATGGTCTGATCAGAGTCTGCCTGCTGAATGGACACCGACAACGTATAACCAATCAGGTGAGCAGCGGTTATCTAATGGATCATTTATCATTGGGTCAGTAAATACTCGGCAGGAAATCCTAATTTGGACAGATCAATCTTTGTATTCGATGCAATATATTGGACCACCTTATACATTCGGGTTTACATCCTTAATGGATAATATTTCATGTATGTCACCCAATTGTATGGTGACGATAGGTGGTGTGACTTACTGGATGGGTATCGATAAATTTTATATTTATGCTGGTACTGTTAATACTTTGCCATGTACTTTACGTAAATTTATATTCCAGAATATTAATTTTAGTCAGACTTATCAGATTGTCGCAGGATATAACGAACGGTACAACGAGATTTGGTGGTTGTATCCCTCTCTGAATAGCCAGACCAATGATAGTTATGTGGTTTATAACTACATGGAAAATTTTTGGTACTACGGCACGTTGAATCGAACTTTCTGGTTTGATTCATCGTTACGGCAATATCCGATGGCAGCTTATGGTACTCAAAGTACTTATTTGTCGTTAGCTATAAATTCTACAGCTAACTCATTTCAAGTTATTAATGCAACTACTTATCCGAATACGCTGCAATATGGTGCAACAGTTATTGGGGTTTTACAAATTGATAATGAACTAATGACCTATACCGGAATTACAGGAAATGTATTTTTGGGTGTAACTCGTGGAGCTTATGGGACAACAGCGGCTTCACATGTTATTTATAGTAAAGTTTTAAATGCCATTCCTAATCAAGTCATGTTCCATGAATTGGGTACAGATGATCAATCTTATTCAACTGTCATAGGAACCGCATTATCTAGCCTACAACCTATTAATTCTTATATAGAATCCGCAGATTTTGCGATTGGTGATGGTCAACATTATGGATTTGTGTGGCGGGCATTACCCGATTTCAATTTTAATATAGGTGCACCTAATGGTTCTACAGTGACTAATCCTCAAATCCTATTAACTGTTTATCCACGACAAAATTCAGGTACTACTTATCAAAGTAATGTGGATCAGCCAACTGTGACAGGCAGTTCCTCTTCTCCAGTAGAGCAGTTCACGGGGCAGATCTATACTCGCGTGCGCGGACGACAATTGGCGTTTCAAATCAATTCGTCTAATCAGGGTGTATTTTGGCAGATGGGTGCGATGCGGTTTGATATCCGACCGGATGGCAGGCGATGATCAATACCTTAGTTCCATTACCGGTTGTTTCTCCCAATCTGCCGATACCGACGCAGGCGTATCAGAGCAGCTATCAAACGGCGTTTAATAATATTTTACGGTTGTTTAATGATCGAGTGGCAACCACTATTAATGCCAACACCGTAGAGTTGGCCTCAATTATAGGCGGTACGGTGACTTTCAATGCTGCCGTGACGGCGACAGTGACGTTTCTAAAGGCGATGCCCAGTACGATTTATTACATTGGGTTGGGTGGGAATGCCGCAGGGTATTGCTGGTATACCAATAAATCACTTACAGGATTCACTATTAATTGTTCAGTCGCAAATTCCAATAGTACAGATTGGATTGTTGTTTAAGGAAATCCTATGTCTAGCCATATGCTTCATCCCCAAGGCCAGTCTCAACATTTCAATATGGCGCGGGGTCTTGCAGCGCTCGGGCGTGGCCCTGACTCACAACTGGTCCACATGTCCAATAGTGAGATCGGCGGCCTGCAACATCTGGCTCATATGCATGGGGGATCACTCACGCGGAATCCGCGAACTGGATTAGTTGAAGCAGGTTGGTTAAGCGCGATCTTACCTGATCTCATCGGTGCAGCTTTAGTCGCTACCGGCGTAGGTGCCCCCTTGGCTGGATTGATCGTCGGTGCAGGGGATACGGCGATTACAGGAGACTGGAAACAAGGTTTGATGGCGGGTCTCGGTGCATTTGGTGGTGGGCAACTCGCGGGGGGTTTAGCTGGGCTGGGAGCTACAGGTGGTGCGGGCGCTGATGCGGCGGCAACGACAGGAGCCGGAGCCGGTGCTGCGGATGCAACGACAGGTATTGCCACTCAAACGCCGGGAACTTTTGGAAGTTTAGGCGCATTAGGGGGTACGCCCAGCGGACTTGGAACGTTGGGAACCCTCTCAGGTGATGCTGCGGCTCCCACTGCGCTTTCATCAGTAGCAAGTCAGGCGGCACCTAGTTTAGCGACCAGTGGTACAACAGGAGCTTTAGCAGATGCGTCTGCTGCAAGCGCTACACCACTTCCTACTCCAACAGCGGGTATTGCTCCAGCACCCGATCCGAATCAGATTGTTCAGAGTGGTATTAACCCTAAAACGGGTGCTATTCAATACTCTACTCAAGCACAACTGGATGCTACCCGAGCCACTGCGGCACGGGCTGCGGCGATCAGGAATGGTGCAGCTAATCTAGGCCAAAATAGTTTTATGACTAATGTTGGAAATATGGGTAGAGGTATTGGAGATTTGGCAGGACAAGGCAGTGGAACCGCAGGCCAATCCTTGAATGCTTTAACAGGGTCAGGTATTGGTAAATTTGATATGGCGGCTGCCGCTGCGCCGGGTATCTACGGTTCAATTACAGCACAGGAAGATGCTTTGAAGGCACAGGAAAAAGCCGCGCATCCGCCTGTGACGTTAAATTACATGAAATATCATCCGGGGACACCTAACCCCGCTTATGGCACTTATGGCGTAGGTCAGCTTCCCTTAGAAGGTCAAGGTTACACTTCTGCGGGGACAGGTGTTTATCAGCCTCCTTATATTGGCATGCGTGAAGGCGGTGGGATTAGAAATCTGTCTTTTGGCGGTAGTCTTTTAAGTGCTTTGGACCCAATGAGAGGAATAGCAATTCCGGGGGTGCGTCATTGGACTGAAGATAAATTATCTAGCATGTTAGCTAATGACTCACCAACTGTGGCTCGATTATCATCTGATTTTTTGGGGCCTACTGTAGCGGGTGAGACTCGTGGAAAAATTGATGCGAATCATGCGGCTAATGCTGCCATGTTGGGTTATGGACCTGAAACATTATATGGTCAATCGTATGATCCTGCGACGGGAAGGTTTAGTAGTACGGGGAGTAATACTTACCAACCTCCTCTTCCTAATGCTCACGGTGGAATGATTCATTACGATACGGGTGGTATTACAGCCAACCCCGCATTGACCGCTGCTAATACAGCACCTCCTCCGATGAATAACCCCAATATGGGTCCGCCACAGGCGCAACCCCAGTCATCGTTTACGCCTGCTCCTGTGATGGCTCAACAGGGTCAAAGTATTGCACAGCCCCCTAGTCCACAAATGGCTGCGTATTATCAAGGGTTGATGCAGCCGCCTGCGCAACCGCAGGTTCCACCGGCTCCCCCCTCTACGGCATGGGATAGTTATTTATCAAGTTTAAATCAGAGATTGCAACCTCCGCCTCCACCGCCCCCGCCACCTGCGGTGGGACCGGGGAGTACGCCTCATCCTGTGATGGGTGGTGGTCATAATGGTCTTCGTATTCCTTATAGTGGTGGTGCTAGTGGTATAGGTGGTGGGGGGTCTTATTACAATCCTTCTACACAGACCTACACCCCTTACAGTCATCAGAGCACCGGTATCAGTACACCCGGCGTAGGGACCCCCGCTTATGGTGGTGGATTTGCTACAGGAGGGATGGCTCATGGAGGTCTGGGTTGCTACTCCGATGGTGGTCATTTACTTAGAGGTCCCGGTGATGGGATGAGCGATTCGATCCCTGCTGAAATTACAGGCGGTAAACCACAGCAAGCTGCACTTGCAGACGGTGAATTTGTCATTCCTGCTGATGTGGTTTCTCACTTGGGCAATGGTTCTACAGAAGCAGGATCTAAACGACTTTATGCCATGATGGATCATGTGCGGCGAGCGCGGACAGGCAAGGAATCTCAAGCTCCTGCGATTAAACCCAATAAGTTTATGCCCGCATGATTTTACGTAGACTCAATCCGATTGCCGCAGATTTTAATGCCATTATGGATTTCTTGAGGACCTATTTTGCGCAAGAGTTTCAGATGGGTAAGTTAAACGCTAAAAATTATGATCTCAATAAGGGGGCCGCTTGGATCGCAAAAAATATCGAATGCGCAGCGTGGGTCATCGAAGACGATCCTCATGGCATCGTTGGTTCCATTGGTTTACATCATATGACACCGTGGTATTCCAACGAAGCTTATCTAGCCGATGGATGGCTGTATGTCCGACCCGAATTTCGCCATTCGCGGACGGGGGCAGCTCTAGTGGCGGCTGCGATTAATTATGCTGAAGGGTACAAACTCCCTCTTGTTATTAATGTATTTAACATGGAAGACACTGAAGTAAAGATTAAGGCCCTATCTAGAATGGGTCTTAAATTTATTGGTGGTACTTTCATCGTAGGAGAATAACCATGTGTGGCGGTGGCGGAAGCGGTCCTACAGAGACCAAGAGTACTACCAGTAATATCCCGGATTACGCCCAACCCTATGTGATGGGTAATGGGACGATCCCCGGTCTGCTACCACAAACATCAGCACTAACTGATATTAATCAAAATCCGTACAAACCTTATACGGGTCAGATGATTGCTGGGTTTAACCCGATGCAGCAACAGTCCATGAATACTGTGCAGGGTATGACACCTTCTAATCAGACCAGTCAGGCGACGGGGATGGCGGGATTAGCGGGCCTTAATGCCGGTAACATTGGCAGTACCTATAACCCCGGACAGATTGGTTCTAGTAATGTCAACAGTCAACAGTTCAACGGAGCCAATGTTAATCAGTACATGAACCCTTATGTACAAGATGTCGTACAACAACAGCAGAATCAGGCCGTCCGAGGTTATGCGCAGCAATTACCGGGGATGGGCGCAGTTGCGGCAGAAACAGGAAATCTCGGTGGATCGCGTCAGGCCCTTGTCCAGTCCGAAGCACAGCGGAATTTACAGGATCAATTGCAGGGGATTACTGCTCAAGGGTATGGGAATGCCTATCAGAATGCGCAGGGGCAGTTTAATACCTCTAATGCCGCGAACATGCAGGCACAACAAGCCAATCAAGGTGCTGGATTGGCGGCGCAGGGGCAAGGACTTCAGAGTCAGCAGTTTGGCTCTAATTTAGGATTGCAGGGACTCAATACTCAACTGGGTGCTGCGGGACAGTTGGGTACTTTAGGTAATAATCAGTATCAACAGCAGGCTGGAATTGCACAAGCGCAGTTTGGATTGGGTCAGCAGGCACAGGATTTACAACAAACAGGAATGAATACTGCTTATCAGCAATTTATTAATCAGCAGAATTACCCCTATGCGCAATTGGGGTTCATGTCAGACATTCTGCATGGCACGGGTACCATCGCTCAAGGGTCAGGCACGGCATCGACGTATCAGCAACCGCCCAATGTACTGGGTCAGGTGGCAGGTGTGGGCACAGGGTTAGCGGCGCTGTTTAACGCGGGAGCAAGTTAATGAGTGGTTTGAATGCATTAGACCCTGTTGTCGCTCAAGCAGAGCAGCAGATCGCACGCCAGAAATTACCGCCTGATAAGGCTGTAGATTATTTATTATCTAAGGGCGTTGATCCTCGCTTAGCTTCGCTTGTGATGAAATATCGGACCCTTAAACAAGCCGCTGGAAACGCACCACAACAGGCTCCGGTCAAAACCGTCTCTCAGGACATTGACGAGCAGATTAACACCATGGCCGCCCAGCGCAACAAAGGCGTAGCGGGGCTCCCCGTGCCCAATAACACATTCGGTATGGCAGGGGGTGGCATTATTGCGTTCGATGGGGGAGGCATGACCGTCCCCACGGACCCCACCGATATGGCCGCGATGCAGCAGCAACAGCTGTATCAGAACATTATGGACCAACAGGCGCAGCAGCAGAGCGGGAAAGCGGGCGGTGGCATTGTGGCCTTTGAAGAAGGCGGTGAAGCCGATGAAGAATCATTGGCCCGACAGCAGGGCGCGATCTCACAGTATTTAATGAAAAATTACTGGCGTGATGCAGCGGGGAATTATCTGGCCAAGGGGCGGCAGAAGCAATCTCAAATGGGTATTGCGCCACAGAGGAAAGGGGGAAAGATCGAGCATTTCGATGAGGGTGGTGTAAATCCTTACAGCGCGGCCTATGCAACAGATCCTCAGTTTCAAGCTCCACGCATACCCAACATTCCGGTAGCCCATGCAAGTGGGCCTATTCCTGAAGATATTAAATATGAACTTGATATGCATCAGACTCGGAACACGCCATTGACTCCTCGTGCGCAAGCCTATTTAGCAGGTAATGCTCCTCCTCAGAAGGTGCCAGCGGCTGGCCAGCAGAATGCGGGAGTTACACCCCCTCCCCCTTCTCCTACTGGCCAGCCGCCCGGCTCTCCGCAGTTTGGTCCTAATCAGAATCAGATCCCTGCGGGCGTACCCTCACCGCCTCCTCAACCTGCTCCTTCACCACAGCCCAATATGGAGATGAGCATGTCAGGTCGCGCAGGCATGGGCATGCATGTGCCAGTCGATCCACGGACGGGTGAACCTATTGTTGAAAAAGAGGCCATTGCTCAACAGCAAGCGGCGTTTGAAGCCAGCGCACCTAAGAGTATTGAGGAGAACCTACATACGATTCAGGCCCTTAATGCTTCACAAGGTATCGGTACTGCGGCTAAGCAGTACATGGGATTCTTAGATAAATTTGGTAGTGAAATTGAAGGGTTTAAGAAACAAGGCAATTGGCTGGCTTTAGCTAAAGCAGGCTTTGCTATGGCTGAAGCGGCAACTATTAATCCTCATGGTGGATTTATTGGTGCCTTAGCTGTAGGCGGCCACGCAGGGGCGGAAGCCTATGAAGAAAACTTGAATAAATACCGCGATTTGAATATGCAATTACAGGGTCAGAAGTATAATGTGGCCCAGTCTATTGAGAATCTAAAAATGGGTCAAACCAATGAAGCCATGAATTTATTCTTGAAACAGCAAGAGCGTCATGACGCGCTTCAGGGGCGTATGTGGACAGCGCAGGATAATATGCTGTCTCGTGTTCTACAGCGTCAAATCGCTTCAGAGACTATTGCTGCGCAGGCTAGATATCGTTCAATGTATAACCCTGCGCAGTTATTTGCAGAACAGATTATTGATACTCCTAAAAAATTATCCGATGGATCTCCAAACCCGGCTTATCAAAATGTTTTAGATAAGGCACATGATTATTACTCTACTCAACCTTCAGTTTTGGCAGCAGAAACTAGAACAGGTCCTGCTAATACTGCGGTATTGGAGCGTTTATTCACCAGCCCATCTTATCAGATGGCCTATAATCGATCATTGAGTAGTAATTCTAAAACAGCTCAAGAAGGTTCAGATGAGATGGTCCGGTTGGAAACCAAAGTAACAGGTAAGGGCGCAGATTTTACCCCGCCACCGGGATTTAATGCAGATTTGTTTAAAGTCAGTGGACCATAAAAAGTGCCTACATTTTCTGTAGATGCTCCAGACGGCAAGACCTATAAAGTAGATGGGCCGTCTGATGCGACTCATGAACAGATTGCCTATGCTGTTTATTTACAGATGCATAGACAACCGGAGCAGCCTCAGACCAGTACAGCTGGAACTCTTCTTCATGGCGCAGAGCGTGGTGTTGGACCTATGGCCGCAGGTATGGCAGGGGCGGGGTATGGTGCTGGGTTAGGTACAGCTGTATTACCCGGTATTGGTACAGTTGTAGGTGGTGTACTGGGCGCAGGTATTGCTGCATGGGCAGCTAATAAAGCACAGGATAAAGCCCTTGAGTCTATGCCCAAGGTGGCTAAAGCCATCGGTGTTGATGAAGCCCAACGGGAAGCAGAAGCCAAAGAACATCCAATAGCTTCAGTGATAGGAGATGTTGCGCCACAGCTATTGGCTATGCGTCCTAGTGTGACTAATCTGAGTCGTGCGTTTTCAACGGCTGAGAAATTTGCTGCTCGTCATGGTGAGACCATAGAAGAAGCGGCTAAAGCGATTAATGAAGCCCGTAAATTTGCCGCGATCAACGCCACGATTGGAGGAGTTCAAAATGCTGCTCAACAGGGCATGAGTGATCAGCCTGTTGATTGGGCCAGTGTAGGTGAGTCCGCGTTATTGGGTGGGTTACTCACTAAGCCTACGCGGGTGGGCAGTGCACTCTATGGTGTGGGTGAACGACTGGCACCGGGCTATGCGGCACGCCATCCTGCGCCACCGCCTGCTCCACCTCCTAAACTTTTAACTCATGAACCTAACGTATTCCATATGGGGCAGGAGACAGAACCGACTCCCCCTCCACCGGGGCCGCCACCGCAACTGACTTATCAGCCCGGTGCGCACAGTGTTTCACCAGAAGCACGGGCGTTCCCTGAGCAGGCGCCACAACAACCCAACCCACAACAGAGCTTTCCCTTTGAGTGGGCTGGTCCTGAAGCACCGAAACCGCCCCCACCGTTTTCACCGGTTACTCCTCCTATTCATCAACAGGGTGAGTTGGGACTAAATCAACCTAAGCAACCTGAACCTCAACCCGTAGAAGCGCAGGGTGATCTTTTTAATAAAGGTCCTAGAATCCGACCAGAAGTATCTGTACCTGAAGGCCCAGCGCCCACACAAGTCACGTTACCGTTTGAACCCGGTAGCAAGATGGAGCCAACCGTTAGAGGTCAGCGTAAACAGGCTGTGTTGAATTTTATTAAACAAACTCCTGCAACTCGTGATGAGGTGCAGACGAGCGCAGGCATTGGTAGCGCCACTGAAGTTATTGGTCATCTCAACACTCTAAAACGTGAAGGGCTTATTCAATATGACCCTGATGCAAAGAAATGGATGCTTAAGCCCGAGGAGAAGCCCAGTGACCAACCACGACAAAAACGGAGTGGGATTGGAGATCAGTCAACGGGACTTAGAGTTGGCATGGATGTGCCTGTACCACAACGACCCCCCGAGGTCACACCACCTCTTGAATCTATCACAAGAGGAGTGGTTCCTGATACGACAAACGTTACAGGAAATATTGCTAGAGAAGGCCCAGCACCAGCTCCAATAGAGCGTGATCCTGAACATCAGATTATTAAACGACGGGCGATCATTGCCTTCCATAAAGGCAATATTGATGAAAATCAGTTGATGGTCATCAAGAGTGAGTTGGATGACCCCAACCCGGATTTTAAGCACCTACATAAGATGTTGGACGCCGCAACAGGGGCAAAAGATTATCAACGATTAGCATTGATCCGGAAGGCGTTTGCTAATAAAGCACCGTCTAAGCCTGCTGAAGTTACTAAGCTTGAGACTGATGAAGACCGTCAGGTTCGTGAGTACAACGAGCAGGCTAATGCAAGAGAAGCCAAACAGAAAACGCATCGTAAAGACGAAGAAGATACTGCTTTAAGGCAAGGTACATCGACTGGCGGTATGTCCAAAGATACCGCGCAGAAGATCGTTGATGAGCATACTAAGAATTGGAAGAATGCACCAAAAATAGAGGTTCATGAAACACGCCCTGATAACAAACCAGAAGACACTACGGGTTGGCATGATCATGGAGCAGTACATTTAGTTGCAGATCAGCACGCCAATCCTGAAGAACTTAAAGCGACTCTATTCCATGAAGCTTTAGGACATTATGGATTACGGAGTAAATTTGGTGATTTTCATAATCAACTCATGCAGGATATTTATAAATCTAATCCAGCTATGCAAGAAGTCGCTGATCGCTGGATAAAAAATAAAGGAGGTCATGAATTCTATAAAAACATGACACCAGAACAGTTACAGGCTCGTGCAGTAGATGAAGTATTAGCCAATGCTTCTGAACAAGGTCCAATTAAAAATACTGGTATTCGCGCCGCGTTTAATCGTGTCATAGCTGCTGTACGTCAGTTCATTCGACAGCATTTAAGTGGTTCATTAAAGTATTCAGATAATGATGTCACTCAAATTTTACGACAGGCCCATGAGAATGTTCTTGATGGACATGCCCGGAAAGTATTAGGTGTAGGAGATAAAGAGGATATTGCTCTTAAACAGAAAACTGTAAAAGAACCCTATGTTGAACCCAAGACGATTGAAGATATCGAAAAAACCCGTACTGAGAAAACTGACAAGCTTTATAAAAATGCTTATAGCCGACCGGGCGTAATTAAAAGTGTAGGAAAGATGTTGGGTAGCCATGAGGGTCGAGAAGAGATGATTCGACTCCTTCAGAATTATCGGCGTCCATTAGATATCCTAGAAAAGAATATTAATGCCGCAGGCGGTAACGCGGACATTGGTAGCTTTGCCAGTAGCTTATCGGCTAAAGCTGAGATGGAAAATAAAAATAATATTCAGATGATCAGTACTCAGCGGGCCAATATCGGTAAGCTGGCTCAGAAACTAGGGATGACTCAAGAACAAGTTGAGAAACGGTTACAGTCTTACGCTCTGGCTTTACATGAAAAAGAGCGTCGGCATACGTTGTATACGCTGGATGTTCCACTGGAGAACACCAAGAAATTTATGCTTGATGGTCAGAATGCTACGGCAGCGGATCATCGAGATCGTATTGTTAAGAAATATAACAGTGATAAAACTATAAAAGACCCACAGCAACTCGCTAAGGACCGTCAATTATTAGAACAATTACTAGTTCATGCTGATATTGAAGGTCATACCTCTATCAAAAGAGGTCCAAAGAGTATGTTATTGGATGAGAATTCCTTGGCCTATAACGTCGCAGGCAAATATAGCCGTAATGCCGTCAAGATCATGGAGAACACACTGGCTCAAGATCGCGCTAAGACGGGTGATTTGATTGATAAAATTATTGATACCCACCAGCAATTAGCTCAAGAGGCCCGTAGACTCAATCAAAAAGCGGGCTATGAGTCTCCGCAGGCCACCAACTGGATCGGGCTGTACAACTGGAAACATTACATGCCGTTGAAGGGCGATCCCACAGCCCATAAAAATACTGATCGATTTGACTTCGATGGTAAAGCATTGGGCGGGGCAGTGAGTGAGCGGGCTGAAGCCTTTGGTGGCCGACGGTCAGATGCGGACAATCCATTTATTCAAACCATGGCTGATGCATTAAAAGCCGGGTTTAGATCAGGACGAGATGGTTTTACTTCAAGACTGGCTAAATTAATTGATGACGGGCATATTCCCGGACGTAAGGTCGCAGAGGTTAAGTTTGAGGATCGCGCTGATAAATTAGAGAAATACGAGACTCTTAAAAATCATTTCTTTAATTATCAAAAAGATGGAACGATTGAAGTTTATAAAATCAGTACAGACACTGCTAAAGGCAAAGCCATGAATGAAGCCATCCGAGGCTTCAACAATGACATCGCTGCACCTTACCGGTTCTTGAATGCTGTTACAGGCGGTATTGGCCAATTGCATACACGGTTTAACGTCGCCTTTCCGCCTTATAACTTCGTCCGTCATGCGATTACAAGTTCAATGATGGTGGGAATGGAAAACGATCCTATTTTAGCTGCTAAGTTCGTGGGGTCTATTACCAGTAAAATATTAGATGGAGGGTTGTTTAAAGCAGCACGAGTGGCAAGCTTATTTCATAACAATGACATGGCAGGAATTGAAAAATTAGCTAATGCCAGTCCTAATGGGTTTTATGGACAACTCCATGACTGGCTGGAGAATGGTGGCCGTGCCACATGGACTCAGGCTCATAATATTCAGTCCCAACGGGCAGAGTTAGCAAGAGCCACAGGTCCCAAGGGCTTCATGAGTAGTCTGGATCATGTAAAACAATATTTTAATATCTGGTCTGATATGTTTGAATTTGCTTCACGTGCCGCAGGGTACGGTGTAATTAAAAATCATTACAACGAATTGGCTAAGGCCAAGGGTGAAGCTGTAGACACCGATGACATTAAGCTCAGAGCAACCCAATATACCAAGAATCTGTTTAACTTCAGTACCGTAGGCAAGTACGGGCGTGAAGTAGGTTCTGCGTTTATGTTCCTGCGTCCCGCGATGACCACAGCGGTACGGTCCATTGATGCCTTATCGCCGTCGTTCTTATCGATGGATAAGGCTGTGAAGCGAATGGTGCAAGAGACTCCTTCTCTTGGTGATGTGAATACTGTAGCTCGGATACTGGCTAAACAGGTTAAGTCCAAGGAAATAACACCTGAAATCATGGCTCAGGCTAAAGCAAAAGTCGATCAGAACATCGAGAACTTTAAGAAAGTTCAGCTTGGTAAACAAAAAGCCGCCCGTGTCATGGCTGTAGGCATGATGGGCGCAGGCTATGGCCTATACACCATGGCGATGTTAGCGGGTGAAGAAGATGATCAGGGCCGTAATAAAGTCGCCACTGATAACATGTCCATGTGGGCACGGAATATTCGTCTACCCGCACATGGCATGTTGGGTAAAGGAAATGATTATTTCCAGATCCCGTGGGGTTGGGGACTCGGGACTTTCGGTGCTTTCGGTGCGCAGATGGCCGCAGCAACTATTGGAGAGAGTAATCTCAAAGAAGTCTTAGGTAATATGATCCCCATCGCTTTAGAGTCTTATTTCCCACTCCCAGTGGAAAAGTACAGCCCCATTGATCATCCTATTGCATTTACCGTGGCATCGATCATGCCCACTTTCGCTCGACCCTTTATTGAATATGGTATGAACGTGGATGCATTCGGTCGGGAAGTCTATACTAACCGTATGAATCAGTTCGGTGATGCCTATTCAGGTGGTGAGAACTTACCTGAATTATATGGGGCTGCAACGCGGATGCTTGCAGATGCAACTGGCAATACGGTAAATATTTCCCCAAACACGCTCCATTTCTTCACTAATTCTTATATAGATGGGTTGGCACGACTCGCCCATAATACATATGGCACTGCCCTTACGATAACTGGACAAAAAGACTTTGATCCTAAGCGCGACGTTGGCGGCATATTGGATTCTTTTATCGGTAAGTCCAGCAGCTACGATGCGCGTGAGTTCGCAGATATCAGGACTCAGATCCAACGGCAACAAAATACCTTGGCCATGTATAAGGACCGACCTGAGATGCTTGATAAGTACCTCGATACTCACCCTAACGCCATCATGATCGACAATCTCTACAATGCCGTGGTCAATGGTCAATTGAAAACTGTCCAACATCAACTCCGGGTTTTAGAAGATGATACGAGCCAAAGTTCTAAAGATAAGGCCGATGAAATTACGGATCTTAAATTACAACGAAACTGGCTCATGCGATCATTCATAGATCAGGTACGCGATTATGATTGAGCCATTCTCCTAATATAATTAACGTATCCTCCAAGTGCGGATGCCCAGTAACCCACTCTCGGTCACTGCATAACTCTTTACTTTGATCCCACATTCTTTGGCTCTTGTATCTGTTATATAAATCAATTCCGCTGGCCGCAAGGTAGGTATGAAGAACGAATTTCCCACCAGCATTCCTGAAAATGGGAACAGCCATTCAGGTTCTTGCGGAGGGTCCATTGGAAGGGTCCTTACTAAAATCAAATCTAAATCCAAAGACATCTACAGGAGCCATGTCACTCCGGGCACTCCATGCTTTAGCCATACGAAGTTTGCCATCAAATACTAATAATCCTGTGGCATGGGCATCATCTATAAATGCCCGAGTATTAATTTGTGTCTCAGCTAGAAATTTCTTGAAGTCACGCTTAATAATATAGATAATGTTGGTGTCTAGATCACCACGAATCATGAGTGAATTACGGGGTTCACTAATAATCTGTCCACCTTTGATTAATAAGGCATGATTGATATAACGATTCTGAAACTCGCCTAAAATACTTACGTGATCTACTATATTAATTCTAATATTACCCTTGATCTTCATCATGTTTAAAATCACCATACGGTAGATTCGTTCAATATCGAAATTAATGATCTCAGCATTCTTAGAGATCTCAGCTCCTGCGAACGCAGCACCTATTAGATTTTCGTAAAATCGAAAGGCGGATGCTTTGCCAAAATCTTTTGTAAACCGTTCAATCCATTTATTCCCCATGTCTTTGACCGCGTTGTCACCCATCTTTAAAACTTGCTGCATATAATTTACGCCAGCATGACCAAAATTAGCTTTTACACCTTCAAAACATCGATTACCTAAGTAGGGGTCATTGATCATAGCTATCGGAGTAGATACCTGAAATTCAACATAGCGGGCCATCTCACCATCAGGGTTACTTTTATGTGATCGTAATTTATCTTCTAATGATTGATTTTGTGTAGTCATAGCGATCATAGATCCCGACATTTCATGATCTCGCAATGCATTTTTGCTGGCTTGCATACGCATCTTGCCGCGTCCACTGGCTACTTGATAAATCATGCGAGCCACATCTTCAGCATCACGAGTAGAGCATTCATCGAGACCCAACATGATATTTTTTAAGGCCATGTAAATTCCAATGAGGGCGTTCCCGGTGGCTTGGCTTTTATCTCCCACCACGCCCATCTCCACGGGAGAGCCAAAGATGCTTGTCGCCGCGTAGAGGGCACCCGTCTTTCCTGCACCACTGTCGCCCGTGAAGCCAAAAGTTACGCCGTTCGTTGACATGAAGCGCATAAGTGGTGAACCAAAAGCACACAGTACACTGAACGCGTGGATCTCCATCGAGGGTGTATTGAGTTCCTGTATAGACTTTTTCCATCCTGAGTATTCTCCATAAGGCCGTAATAGATTAGCAATGCTATGGATGAGCGGTGAAGCTGCTGCACGCAGAACAATTCCTGTCCGTCTGATTTCGGTACCCCCAATAACAAAAGCTTCACCATCATCAGTCCACCCCATTTGCATACGCATTTGTTCGGCGGCATCAACACTTAGCATGTGTTGACTCCATTTGACGATGTATTCCATAAAAAGCGCCGCCTTGGAGGGAGGTGAAAAGGTCAATTCATGTTCATTGAACAACTTGATCATTTCTTCGCGGCTTTGCATAAGTCGTGTCGGAGTCTGGAACTCCCTGTATTTGTCTTTTGGAAGTCTATATTTCCATTCGATGCAAGCGCCGTCTATGGGATGATAAATACGTTTAGTTGGCCAAATGGGATATTTACTGATTTCTATATCGTCCTGATCGATCTTCTCTTTAGTTTTTTTGTCGAAGATCGGTGCATTTTCACACCAGATGCTGCCACTTTCTGACATGTAGAAGGGCCACATGGTTAACGGGAAGGTGGGTGGCAGGTCTTCGGGTTTGCTCATCAGCCTGATGGGGCTAATGGGAGAGTCTTTCTTGACGTATTCTCCGAGTTCAATGGGGCCAGTGATCTTCCCCTTGTGATGGCACTTGATACAGAGACCGGGATTGTATTCGTCAAATTTTTCACATCCATAAGCCCATTTGGCTTCAAGGGTGCCGTGGGCCTTTTTGATGGTGGCTTCTGGCGTGTAGCCGGGGTGGCCTTCGCTCATCAACTGGATGGCAGTCTCGCCATCTAAACAACGAATAGCTACGGATAAACCCGCACGCCATAAAGGTTCATTAAGTGTCTTTACGTGTTCTAGAATATATTTTATCTGAGCACACCCACTTAATCCCATTAAAGATTTCTCAACTATGACTGAAAATACATGTTCTACATCAGCTGAGAAGTTAGAAATCGCTTTGGTATCATCGTCTACACCCTTCTGTACATCTTCTAATACGTTCACAGGTGGTATAGGAAGTTCCCCACCCAAAAACTCTTTCATGTCTTTGAAATCATAAACGGGAATTTCGTCACACCAAAAGCCCGTTTGACGTGGTGGGATCACTTTGTAGTTGTACGTTTCTGGCGCACGCATGATACGAGCGCGATCAGCGGTTACTGCGGGGTCAATTTTCAGGTATTCAAGGCAGTATGCTTTAAATTTATGAGCATAAGGTGCCCATACGTTACTTGGGATATCTTCATCAAATATCCAGTAAGCATGAACTCCCGTACCTGAATTAATAATGACAGGTTGTGCTAATTCAACCGTGTCAATAAATGATACCAGTTCTCCTATCGCATCAGCTTGCGAAGGGTACTTCTTGGGTCCGTCGCCTACATCTAGATCGATGAAGAGTGATCGACAGTAAGCAGCATCGGCAGCCTTACGGGTATGGCTGTTGAAGCTATGCGGAGCTACGAATACATTGGTGTGGTCCTTTAAAACTTCTATTTGCTTTAGTACTTCAGAGACATTTTTTACAAAGTGTTGATCAACGACACCGCTAGAGTTGATTCCTACTACGCAATAAAGTCCCTGTGCTGGTAATAATTTTCCATAGAATTGGTTTTGCATGCCCGCATAAGTTTATGGGTAAAAAAGGGCGGGGCTAAACCCCGCCGACTATTAGATTTTAATACCCGCTAATTGCTCAACGTAAGCTTTAGCGTCAAATCTAGTTTTAGCTGGTAATGTTCCGCTCATAAAATCCTGTTGCATGAGGTCTATGATGGCTTCGACGATCTTCCGCTTCGGGCGACGGATATCCTGTCCCCGAAACCATGAGTAAACCGTCATGCGTGTCACCCCCAGTGCCTTGGCAATATACGTCGCCGGGACATTGGCTTCAACACACAAACGACCCAACTGAACCCCTGCTTGCTTGGGATCAGCCTGCGTTAACGTCAACAGGAACTTTTCAGAATATGAACGGGACATTAATTATCCCTTCTTCTGCCATTTCCTAAGAATCTCCGGAACCTCATCAACTTTATTGGATTCTGTTGCACTGCCCTGTTTTCTCAGCACAGGTTCAGGCAACGCCAACTCACTCTGTTCAGTCAATTCCTTCTTAGGCATCGGAGGTTCAGCGGGCGCAGCGACGGCAGGTGCTTCCTGCTCTTTCTTCTTGAAGATCCTCAACTCAATCGCTCGCGCCGCAGCATCCGATTTAGACTGCTTCTCAACAATGGGCAAATCCTGCGGTGAGATCGTGCCCACTGGACTGAACAACAACTTGGGTGATGCAGACTTGGTATCGAACTTCATCTTACTGATAACACGACCGAGACTGATGTTGTTTGCGGCTAACATCTGCGCGTAGGGCTTAAACCCCCACTGCCCATTATCCTCTTTGCTCCAGCATGATGCAGAGGGGATCACCAACTGCATTACGTCACCACCGGGATGCTGCGGTAATACCACAGCAGTACGCCATGACAGGCGGCATGCAGTGCCCTGTCCATTTTGGCCTGTACCTTGGATCGCTTGTGGACACGTGTTACAAGCAGAGGCTTGCGGATTTTCTACGGACAAATCAGGAGTTATACTATCTGACGACCAGCAGACGGGCGGAATGGCCTCGCCTTCTTTAAAAGCTTGCGCATAGAACTGTCTTGACGGTGTATGGGAAGCCTTGACAAAGATCACATCCATATAACGGTCTTCAACGGTACTGACTTCTTTGCCATTGACAACGAGACGGAAGACCCCGCCTTTGATACTGATGCGCTTGCCAAAGTCGGCTCCAGCAATGGCGCGGGTATCCTCATCGACGCCACGAGGCATATTGGCTAACTGATTTTTGATGGACTCTACGATATCGTTAGACATGTTAACTCCTTTAACTCGGTTTTCTAATGCTAATATCAAATTCTTTTAAGACCTGTATTCCCGGTGGAATTTTGTTTTCATTCTCACTGAGATACTGCTTCATATTTCCTTGTGCTACCCGCTTTTCTAGTAAGTAAGGTAACTTATTCTCAATAATAAAACTATGGAAATTTTCCCAATCTTGTGAATAAAACCGCTCTTTTAATTGTCGGATTACGGTTCCATGTTCGGTCTTAATACTATCTGCATGGAGACTGTTACACATGGCCAATAACTGTTGCTTAAGAATCTCCATGGACTCTTTAAGTTCCTGTTCTTCCAACTCAAATTGTCTAGTAAGGATATCTTTTTGTTCACGGATTTTCATATAAGCCGCGACAATATCATTGATGTTTAACTCGTTCATGACTTGACCTTCATCGTTTCAAACGCAAAATGAACTACGGCTAACTCTAGTTTACTGATATATTTGGCGATCTCTTTAAACTCATTTTGGCCCACTACTACACAATTTCCACTAGGACATGTGATAGTCCAATTAGGACTATAACTACCTAATCCTGCGATAATATCTTTAACTTTTTCAACGTCCATGTTTACTCCATGACCTGTTTATATAACTCAGTTAACTGGATATGACCATCGATTTTACCTCGTAATGCAGCATAAGTTTTACGTTCAATATCAGAGCCCTGTAGCATTACGACAAGTACCTTATTAACTTGCCCGACACGATCAACTCTTCCAATGCACTGTAAGAAAGTTTCGACGCTGAGGACGGGGCTCCAAAAGACAAGTGTGTCGGCGGCGGTAAGTGTAATACCATGTGACGCAGCCTGCGGTTGGAGCACAAGTACTCGCGGGTCTGTATCACGTTGGAACTTATCGATAATGTCAGCACGAGCCTTCGCGCCCACATCCCCTTTAATGACAGCGTTAGTGTATCCATGGGCGTCCAGATGCTTTGTAACCACCTCAATCGTATGTAAATAGGGGACGAAAACTATACACTTATTGGTTGTCTCTTCAAGCACTTCTTCTAGAACCGTCAGACGTGGTGAAATATCGAATTCAACGATATCGTGTTTATCGGTGTAAACCGCACCTCCACTGATCTGCAATAGTTTAGACATGCTTGCCGCAGCGTTAACCGCTGAAATCTCTTCACCTGCCGCCTCAATCAGCATCTGCGCTTTAAGTTTTTTGTAGTAATTGGCGACTTGTGGAGTCAATGGCACATCTCTTGTTTCATAGACTACAGGAGGTAGGTCTAAACATTCTTTTTTAGTGAATCGGATTGCCGGTTGTAAAGCATAAAATACATCAGATTTGGCCGTAGGCTTAGGGACCCACTTAAATCGGCTCACTTGATATAAGACTTTATCGCGCCAAGCTGTCATGAACTTGGGAACACGATAACTAGAAACTAATTTAGCCAGACCGAAGGCATCAACAGGTGATTGTGATGCGGGTGTACCCGTCATCATCCAAATTCGCGTTGATGGACTAACAAGTTTCGCAATAGTCTTCCAGCGACGAGTAGAGGTGTTTTTATAGGCATTTGCTTCATCAATAATAATAAGGTCGAATCCTGCGTTCGATATAGCATCTGCGACCACGTTAACCCCGTCGTAATTGATAATAACGAACGAATAGCTTCCAGTGATAATCTTTGTTCGTCTGTCAGCGGTTCCATAGGCCACCCCACAACTACGATGCATGGCGGTCTTGAGTACTTCAGCCTGCCATGCGGTATACATGATTGATAATGGGCAAACGACTAATACCCGATTAACTAATCCCATGTTCATGAGATAATCTGCCGCCCAAATGGCCGCTGAAGTTTTACCAGTTCCCGCTTCATTAAAACAAAAGGCGCGAGTTCTTAAACTTAAGAAACTTGCAGTAGTTTTCTGATGTTCAAATGGCGTCAGAATCCCCGGCCACTTATAATCTCGTAGCATCGGGGAGGGCACTTGTGGGATCTCATTGGGCGCTTTCTGATCAATGAAGTGAGCCAACCACATGGCCTCTTCATAACCCCAATAGATCATTACATCATTATCTGGATGACGCTGACTCTTAAATATTCTAGCCAGCACGTCCTCTGCCATGGCTTTGGGCAGTGATGCTTTGATAGCCGTATCAGCGATAATTTCCATGCAGACTCCTTGAACTTAATTAACTAACGATATTTACTTTGTTTCCAATATTTATGATTAACAATCATCCATATAGTTTTTTTATGAACACCATATTGTGTAGCTAGTTTTTGTAATGAAATACCATGTGATGATTTCAATCGTATGCGTTCAGCGATATGGAAATTTAACTTTGCTGTGTTATGCCTACCCTTTTTTACGCAATCAATGGTATTTACTGATCTATTTCCTACGAATAAATGGTCGGGGCGACAACAGGCTGGGGTATCACATTTATGTAATATATGCTTTACAGTATCTAAATCTTTTACTAACCCACTTAACCATGCTGCAATACGATGTGTGCGGCGATTCCGTATTCCATGCCATCCTACACATCCGTAACCCCAGTAATCTAATGTTCCAGTCCATAACCAACAACCATTACTTCGTTGTACTCTCGCCCAAAATTTTTCTGGCGTATTACTATTACCGTTCATAAAAACCCTTATCACGATTGGGGAATACGCCGTTAGCCTAACTTAAAGCAAACATGTAAAAAAAGTTAGCTAACAGATGCGGGGTTTAGTTTAAGCTCCCACTGGCCGCATGACAGAGCGGCTGTTGGATCAGCGGGTCTATTATACCTCATCTTCCTTTTCGCTTGAAATGCGGATCAGTGGCGGATTTTGGTTTGTGATCAGATCTTCGGGCGTAAGCACGATTTGCATGTGCGGATTCAAGTTGAACGCCATCTTTATTAGAGCCACCCTCACTAATAGCCTTTCGGTGAGCCACATCCATTCCTCGACGGTCAACTCCTTTTGCATCCAATGCTCGTCTGGCTCTTTGCCGCTCAGCTCTAGCAGGATTTTCCTTGCGTTTTTTCTGCTCGGCGTAATCATGTTTATAATTCCTATCTGCTGGATTCTTATAAGGCATCATCCTCTCCCATGGTGTTCGCAGGTTGCAACAACGCAGTGTCTCTTGCATAACCCCGATGGGTTCGGGGGCCAATAATTTTCCTTAATGCTTTGTTCAAGTCTTACCAAGTCGCCATAAAAAGCCAGCCAGAGCTTATTTAAATCTTTTCTATCGTATTCTTCATTGATAAAACTATTTTTGGTTATAAATAGCAATCCAGCTTTGATGTGGTTTACTTCAGGAAAATAAATAAACATCATGGCAGACATGAGTTTTAGTTGATTCACATCAGCGTATCTATCATTACCTGTTTTATAATCAATATAATATCCATCAGTATTATCAATAATAATCAGATCACCAATTCCACGAACCCAGTAATCTTCATCCTCGAAATCACATGGTATTTTATCTTCTTTAAGAGCCATCTGCATTTCAGGGTATTTAACACCGGGAATCTCTTTGATCACATCCATGTACTTTTGATAAGGCGCGTAATTAGAAGGTAACGGTACCCCATCAATCACATACTCTTCTAAAGCGGTATGAACATTCTTGCCATAGGCCATCGCAGGCGATTCCTGCTCAATAAAATTCTTCTTGATTCGTACTTCATTGTATTGTCTTGCGCAAGTAGCGAATTTCTTCAAGCTGGAGTACGACCACTTCATTAGAAACCCCAATCATTAAATTTTGGCCAGTCTTTAAATTCTTTAGTCCATATTGCTTTATATTTATCAGCTTCATATTTCTGTTTTTCTTTTTCTATTTCTAATCGTCTTTTCATCGCTTCAAGTTCAGTCACTGCCTCTTTCTTAGCTTTAATAGTTTCTTCATTATTTAATACATCCCATAATGCGCTTCCATTTTTATGTAATTTTTTAAAGAGTAGGAATTCTCTATAAGCGTTTCTGACAGCGACCTTATTATCTTCTAAACCTAAAATAGCTATGATTTGACCGCCAAACCAAAGTAAATCTTCTTCACTAAATTCTTTAACTACATTCGGCATAAGTGTCTCCATGTTTGATTTTTACGGCGATAGGAAGATTCAACGCCCATGGTGGTGGGGTAATCATGGTATCTTCCACAAATGCCTTGGCTTCGTCAAGTTGCGCTTTACGCACAACCATCAGCAAGGCATCATGGACCGTCAACGCAATGGGGAACTGAGGCCGGATCTTAATCATGGCATCGGTCATCACAATGCGAGCCAGCGCTTGCACCACATTCTCGGTCACAACCCCACCCCAAATAGGAAGAGGGCCTTTGCGAGAATCATGAATCATCTGTCCCTTGTTTTCTCTGAGGTTGCTGTACCTTAAATACAAACTATTAGGCAAAGAAATCCCATAGGGAGTGACAGGTAAAATTTCATGTTCACCAAAATAAAAAGTATTACCATCAGGTGGCCATGCCATGAGTTGTTTTAATAAATAATTACCATGATCCCAGAGTTTAGTAATTCTTTGGTTATTTCTACGCCAGCTTTGAACCAAAATCGCGCACTCATTATAATTTATCTCCGCACCACCTTGTTTCAGGGTCATGGTCAATTTAGCGGCACCAGTTCCGTACCCCAAACCCAACCGCATGGTCTTGCCAATAAACCGTTCTTTTATATCAGCTTTAGTAATTGTTCTGCCGAACGCTAAAGTCGCGTCGTAGCAATAAACGTCCTCACCTTTCCTAAACTGCTCTAGTACGTCCTCTTGACCGGCCAACCATGCCAGTATCCGAGCCTCTATCTGTGAGAGGTCGGCGGCAAGTAACGCGTATCCGGTCGGTGCCCTGATAGACGCTTTAAGCGTTCTTTTCTTCTGATCTCTTTCAGGGAGGTTCTGGAGGTTGATGGCGTCCATTCCCCCCCAACGTCCGGGGTGAGCGGCATAATATTTGAGCGGGACTGGTAATAGTCCCTTGTTACGTTGGCCCACTTCAATAAACCGATTAATTCGTGCCTCTTCAATGGTGGATTTGGTGCCGAGGCGAGCGGCACAGAGTTGCTGGATGAATGGGTCAGGGTGTTCCTCCAATGCAATGAATCCGAGGTCTGTCTTGGCAAACGCAGTGATGAGTTTGCCGTCTTTGTTGGCCTTGAGAGGGGGTGTGATGCCATAATCTTCTAATACCTCAGCAAATTTAGGGTTACTTGCTAATTTTACTCTAACTTCTTCCTCAGTTTTACATTCTAGTTTTATCATTAGATCAGATAAAAGCTTAGATTTTTCTAGTTTTATTTCTTTAAGACGAGCCTGTAAAACTGGAACATCAAGTTCAAGAGTTGGGGAGACAAACATACGAACAGTTTGATCAACCAATTCCATTTCGGACGCCGGGAAATCACTCGCCAGCGTTTTGAAAAGTGAGTATGTGAGTTCCGTATCCGTTTTACAGTAATCTCCGTATCGTACCAACTCGGTGCTTGTAAAATCCTTAAGTCTTTTTCCGACAGCTTGATAAACTTCGTCCCCTTTGGTTCCCAAATGATACATTCTTGTGAGGTTGGCAAGAGATGCACTCGTATCGGGTCCATTTAAAGCCCTCGCCATGCAAAGAGTGTCAGCGTAAAAAGCAGGAGTGATGCCAAAATACCACGCAAGGATCGTTGCATCAAAGAGGGCGTTGTGAGTAATGAGGATGCTCGTGGACCATTCATATGCACATAAAGATTTCTGGAGTTCCTGCTTAGTACCACTGACCCACACCACAGGTGCAGTGTCACATTTGATACTGTATCCGATGACCTCGAATCGTTCATCTTGTATATACTCTTCTATAGTTAATTTACTTAAAGAATAATCTTTATCATAAAATGTTTCAAAATCTAGAGTCAGAATGCTCATATTAATTGCTATACGGGATCAACCCGCCGTGTTCCTTCAGCATGAATGCAGGAACTTCGTCTAGCGCGTCTGTCGGCTGTGTCGAAGATGCATTACCGGCGACGCGGCAACCTAAAGGCCACCCTAAGCAGGCAATAGCTCCCGCCCTCACGGTTAAAGGGTTCTTAGTTCTAATGATCTTACGATCTCCTACGGCCTCCACAGCCCCTCCATTTTCCGAGTGTAGCGCGACTACACCGATAGCAAATCCTATGTCTTAGGTATTTCTCGTACCGATAAAGCCTTACCGTCATGCCAAAGATAGACCTCATGCGACTCGCCGGGTTTAAGAACGCGCTCAATAGTTCCATCAGGCAGCATTAATTCCACATCCCAATCAGCATAGGGCGGACCTTGGTTTTCATTTTTAACAGTAACCTTGGTAGTCATTGTGAATCCTCACTTATTTAATTCTTCCAATAGTGCATCAGCGGCTTGTACAGACCACCGAGCCGCATCCGGTATTGATTCTATAGCTTCTATACTACATACACCCTGCATAACTAAAGCAGCGAAATACTCTCGTTTAGTAAGACCTTCTTCATCATCCCCTGATGGGAATGCAGGCGAATGCATTTCTTTTATTGTTTCGTTATTCATTTCATTCTCCCTTATTTAAAGTCGCCAGTTCCTCGCGTATAATTTTCCTAATCTCTTCCTGCATACACTTCTGTACCGCAGCGAAAATAAGATCAGTGGCCATGTCCATATTGATGACTTGTATAGGATGAGGAGGATGATAAGGAGTCTGCGTGAACCTGCTTGCCATCTGCGCTTGACCTAACCCTCCTTGATTTATTTGATTAGCCGCTGCATTTTGCATTGAATGTTGAGAGGCTCCAAATATAGATGCCCAATTAGCGGTCATCTTTCTTCTCCAGTTCTTCTTTAATAATCCTACGTAGATGGGCTTCGACTGCGGCGAAGATAAAGTCTACGACCATTTCCAATGTCTTAGGTGATTCATAAGGGTTGATTGCCGATGGCCACGGTACCGTCACAGTTGAAGTACCCGCGCAACCACCGCTACCAATCGTAACCCATGGAATAGCATTTGATGTACCCGTTGTAGTAAGAGTGGTTCCGGGTGGGAAGTAAATTCCGGTTGATCCACCACCAGCAGATCCGCTACCAGAAGATGAAATACTCATAGTACTAATTCCTTTCCATCAACTGATGGAATGCTAATAGCCAAGTTGCATAGAGTTTTTTATATAGCCTTGTCCAATTCCTTAATGATATTTTCGATCTCAGTGCTCTCCGGGTTCTCTCGTGTCCAATTACCCTTACCCCAACACTCTACACATAATGTTTTAATCCAAGCTAAAGGGCGAGGTTCACCCGGCTGACCACATTCTTCACAGATGGTGTAAGACTCTTTCTCGGCACGTTGTATTTCTTGAAAAACTTCATTAGAAGCAACAGCAACATAAAATCTTAGCCCACCAAACTTCTCTTTAACTTGTAATATTCCTACATTATTTATTTCGCATAGGTTTACTAATCTCGTAACTAAAGGTCGCCAACCTTCGCCTATACCCGTACACCAGTCAGTCATTTTAATTCCTCAATCTTCTCTAACAATTCTGTTATGTCATCGGGCTCTAGTCCAACAATCACATCTTCTGTGATTCCAGAGTCATAACACAACTCATCGTTCTTGAGTACTGCTAACTCAAATCCATGGATCATGGGGCCAAAGATCACGCTGGCCCCATAATTATTTTTAAACTTGACATGCGCTCGCATGAAACCCGTGACCTTAAAGCGGTCGTCAAGCTCGTGCCAATTCGTAAACTGAAGATCAGTAAACTTCACTTCTTCTCGCCTACATTCAGAAACGGTATCGGCGCACCCGCATAGATCGCTTCCGGTAATGTCCCACTCCACTTCTGTGCCTGCACAAGCGAGACTTCAATCCGCTTCAACTCCAGCACTTGTGGATTGGTCGAAATGGCGTGAGCCGTCACTTCCAATGCCCGAGCGTTGGCTTCTGCGTTTTTAATTGTGGCATAGGCAGAACCATCTGCTGTTGCTTTAACTGCTGATGCTTCTGCTTCTGCGATGGCCACCTTCTGTTTCTGCTCTGATTCAACAGTCTTTAGTTTATTGTCAGCCGCTTGGCGTAGCTGCTCTTGCGTGACCTTCTCATTAATGGCTTTCATATATGATTCACTGAAAGCAAAATTCCGCATGTCGATGTTCACGACATGAGCACCATATAGTTCCAGCTTCTTACCCAAGGCCGCATAAATATCCGATGAGACCAATGCTCGTTTTGCAATCAGGTCAGGAGCGTTGTATTTAGCTGTGACTGCTTTAAAGATTTCATGCGTGGCGGTTTGGACATAGCTGGACAGATCACCGTCATGGCTATACTTTTCATAAACCTCTGCCACCTTATCGGTCTCGATGGCATACCGTACCGTGAGGCTAACGGCCACTGGCTGTGTATCACTTGTTGCGCCTTGCGCATTCTCAACATCAGCCTGCTCTGATCTAATACTAAATAATGCCAACTTACGCCATGGGGGTAGGACTGCTAAACCTTCACCCTCAATACCTACAATCTTGCCGAATTGCGTGACGACGCCACGGCTACCTGTAGGGACTGAATAGAAAGGCCAAAGAATAGCCACAAGAATCCAGATGCCAATGACACTCCCTATATCTTTAAAAATAGCAAACCAATTAGGGACAGTTTCTTTTCCGTAACTCCTTGTAACAACTTGTGTCCAACGATCTTTGATGTTCATCATTTTTCATCCTTTGCTTTAGGTATAAACCCGTACTTTACTCCGAACCAATAAGCGACTCTTACTAATCCATACGTTGTAAGAGCCAGTATAAGAATGTCTACAATAATCATAATTATTCATCCGTATCAAAAGAAACAGCCGCCGGCTGCGCCGTTACTGGGCGAATGCCGTGCTTTTTACGATTAATCGAATCAATCAGTTTCTCAGTTGCGCCCCCATGCTTACGATGAATGGCATAAACTTTAGCGACTGTAATAGACCCTGATTCTCTCTCTAGTTCCTGCATCGCCATGAAGCTACCCCCTACTTTCGTCATCAATGCCTTGGCTTCTTGCTTGTCTAAATTCCGAGTGAACATATGCATGAAGCACCGACCGGGACGAACGAGTGCGTCATCGACACTATTAATGCTTGGCAGATTCGTAGAGAAGATAATCTTTCTACCCTGCGCCTGTGCAATACCATCAGAGATATTAAGAAATCGATGTAGATGCTTGTTGCCTGATGATCTGGGTGTGATCATATGATCCGCATCTTCAATCAACAGTACATCGTAACTGCCTGAAATAAAGTGGATAAAAACCTCGTCGGACTCCCATACTGTAGCATCACCTGAATAAATAGCGCTTGCCCGCTCACCCTTACGAACGGTCATTTCACGCAAAATGGCTCGCACCAACCGAGTCTTACCCATACCCGGTGGACCTTGAAGAATCAAAATAGTCTCTTCGGCTTCTAGATAATCATTAATAAACTTATCGACACCATTCTTAAGAGTGGGGTAAGCCTCATCAAGAACACTAGTCGGCTGCTCAACTGTCGAGGTACCTTGCAATTTACCATTAACAGTGAACCGCCATTCTAGATCAAAAAGGATTGTGTCGATCTTGAAAGGGAGGATTTGATCCATGAAGAACTTGAACTCAGTCTCAAGAACTTCCTTGTCTCCTGCCCACATTTTAATAAAGAAATTAGCGTAGCTTGGTTTACCGCTTGCGGTAATGACAGCAAACGCGCCATCACGTTGAAGAATGACTTCCCCAAGTCCCGCATGTTGTACTTCCCATTTACTTGTATTAAGTGAATCAATACAAATTTTAGGATCTTGTTTAATAACCACCCGCTCATCGCGGTAGAATTTACACTGATCTTTATGATCAATTAGAAACTGATGACGCCGAATTTCTTCTACATCATCAGATCTTAATCCCAAACTAACTTTCGTGGGATCAGTCACTTGATTAACTCCTGTAACGATTACAACACCATCAATCGATCCGCTTCGTTGGGTCCGATGGTAATGGCCTGACGTGCAGCATCATCCCCACGACCCCGACGAACCAAATTCCATGCCTTGACCATCATCTTTAATTTAAGTTCTATTGGATATGTAGTTAGACGCTGAGCGTCCCTGATAAGTAAATTCCGAAGGATATATTCAGCATCCTTGGAGTGCAGCCCCTCGCCTGTATAGAATCTTCGCATGAACGCATCAGACTTATCTTCATCCTTGCGTTGAAAAATTTCATAACAGGCCGTAGTCGCACTCAACGACAAAGGCCGAGCATCCCGAGGGAAACCCATCAATAACTCAGCACACCGCCAAAGACTTTTATGTTTGGCCACATAAGTCAATACATCAGTATTGCCAATCTTCTTACGGTCGCCATAAAAACCCGCTTCAATACGGTGACAATACCCAACCGCTGATCCCACGGCGTTAACAATACCTTTTGCAACATCTGGATACCACAACGACAGAGCATCAGCAGGCCCACGCACACGTCCAGTATCTATTGTTTTAAAGGCATCGCGCTTAATCCCATAGATCACCAGACTATCGATAGTTTCACCCGAATCAATCACTGCCAAGAGTCGATGCTGGCCGTCCAGTACATCCTCATTGTCACTGATAATGATGGCCTGCCCATTCAGTTGCCAGTTCCCTAATGTCATTTCACGCCCAAGAAACTCTACGTGACGTTTTTTGATGGGACGATTATGTGTATTGGCTTTTAACCACAATGCCGCAATATTGGGTGTGATCGATTGAACTTCAATGATCAAATCTGGCGCACCGAGTATTTGATTGGATTTGCTTTTCAGTTGGATGATCTTAGGCATAATAATCTCTTAAGGCATTTTACCTTGTAGTGTATAAAGTGCTAATGACACCAACATATAACCGGCGGAGTCCTTGTTTGCGATAGCGGCTCGCGCATGGTTTAAATAAATGATGGCATCCCCTGTCGGTCCTGCTTCACGCTTCTTATAAGTCCGTTTTTCATCAGCGAGATATTCTTTGGCTTTCTCAACCACTGTTTTCTGCGAAGGCCCTGCTTTATTAAGCTGATACTTCCCCGGCGTCACCCGAGTGAGAAATCCTTTCTGACAGGATTGTGTTACTGCTTGATAAACTGACAGTGTATTTTTATCGGGAAAACGATCCGCAACGTCCTGACGTGAGAATACCCTGTCAGGAAAAGCAGTAAAATATTCTCGGATTTGTTCTGCGTTAGTTTTAGGTTTAACTGGATTTAACTTTACTTTAGTCATGTTTGTTTCCTTATTTACCGAAGAAATACATCCAATCGTTGTGCTTGAGCTTGAGCCTCGCTTCCGAATTGGCGTTGAGTACCTGTATCCACCCATCATAAGACTTAGAAGCTTCCCGATGTTGCTCGATCTTGGTCATGCATTCATCCATATCTCTTTGTAACATGGGGTCTACCATCACCGTCACACCGCGTCCCATCGCTCGCGTATTATAATTATTCGATGCAGTACTTAACTTCTCACCGGGACTTTCATGAACAGTCAATCCACTGTCCTTGATCTTGGTCATGATCTCCGCTTTCTTTTCTTCCCACACTTTGACACGACCGTCACGATAATCTTTCTGAGCCTGTGCGGCCTCAGAGAGTTTATTAGCCGTGTATTCAAACTCCCACTGATCACGATTCATAAATTCCATGTTTACTTCCTTTTAGACATAGGTGGAGTTCTGCTCTCAACGACCTTCTGCATCCTGTGATCATACATATGCAATTTTCTACGTCGTTCAAGAACTTCTGCGGGTCTGCGCCTGAGCCATGAGCCAATATTCCTACGACACAGAGGGCAGATGGGTAACTTAGATCCATCTGGTGTGTCATTGACACACTCAGGGATTGCACACTTAGCCATTTGCTTTTAACTCCTTAATATAAGTCTCACATTCACGAATGACTTTACTGACAGGTCTAGGATCATCATTATAAAAAATGCGACTTGTTCCCTGATTACCGAAAAAATCTGAAGGATCAGTACTTAAACTTTCATTCCAATAGTCTTGTGAAAGTCCCAAAGAATCTATCCATTTCACATGGTTAAAATCTAATTTAAATCCTCGTCGTCGAAACCATGAGTTCAATCCACAATGTCCTGCGGCACAGGCAATCGTACCGCAAGCTGTTTTTTCTCCCCATGTACTCATGTTCCAATGTTTTCTTCGTTGATGCGGTGTCAGTTTCTTAAGTACCATGACCACATGATCCCAACGTTCGATTTTTTCTTTAAGTTTCAAATCATCAAAATGCTTTGCTTCCATGTTTGTTCTCCTAGTAATTAAAATAATGGGGAAAGGGGACGGTTAGATTACCTATCTGCCGCCCCCTTCCTTTCATTATGGGACTCCGCGTTTACACTAACGATATAATTCTGGTGTACTAGGCCACTATACGACTCTCCCATCGATGGAGGGAGAGGTTGGATTTGAACCAACGTTTCCAGAAAGTTATATTGCTTCATCCCATACCTCACGCTATCAATCGTTGGCGATACTGGTCCCGTTCACTGTTGCATGCAGCAGGGAACCGACGATACTCAGTAACAATCACAACAACGATAACGCCAGCCAACTCCTTAAGACTTTAACGGTTCAAGCAAGAGTTTCACGAGGGCACTTGCCACAGTCCCGGTTTCCGCGACCGTTTCATTGGCCCGCATCCGCGCTTGCTTGATTTCAATTAACAGTTCATCCACTCGCTTGATGGCCTCAGACTTCTGAACAGCAGAAGCCGCGCCACTTCGCTTAATGGTTGTAAATTTGCCCACCACAATGTCCTTGTTCACAGCCTGAACCTGAGCAGGGTGTTCCTTGGTGGCTTCCTTAAGCGTGACAGGAATCATTTGCTTCTCAGTCTTGGTCGTTTCCTCGGGAAACTCCGTGGCATAAACATAAGGACTGATACCCGCATCCACCCGCCAATGCTTCGTGGCGTCCAGCGTGGGGATGGCATCGTACAATTCCCGAATCTTCACCAGCCGTGCCTCCAGCCCAAGCAGTTCATCCACTGGCATTTCAGCCAATAAAATCTCCCCCTTCCACATCACGGTGCCGGTGGCTTTACGGTTCGTTGCATTCTTTTGATACTGCAAGTTCTCCGCACGACTAAAGATATCTAATGCATACTCTAGCGTTTCGTACACATTAGTCGTGACCGGCTTCTCTTCGCGTGCTTGATCCTCTACCGCTTTATTAGCTGGATTATCGTCCAGCATATGAAGCGACTTGGAATGTCCATCAAAGAAGTGGGTGGGATTCTTGAACTTCTTCAAGGTATCTGCTAACAGCGTATTCCACGCACCGGTCGGCGTTTTTTCTGCCGCCAGCAGTTCATGTAACTTGGTCATGTTTGTTTCCTCTAGTTTATAACTCTAATAACAATCCATCATGTGATGGAATTAAACTAACAACGCAAGTCCTTTCCTCAAATGCTTGATTGCACGAGTCAGTACCGCAGTATTAGCTGCGCCACTTGAACTCTTCCCTTTCTTCTTCCCATTCTGGTCCTTCCACCTGATCTGGTAGACGTAACCCGGTTTGATCTTGAGCCGCTTGGCAATAGCCGTTGGCTTAAGACCTTTCTTAAGAAGCGAGCGGATCTTTTCTGAATTGGTCATACGGTCCTCTATTTAGTACTAGCCAAAGTAAATAACCCGGTAACTCATCGACGTTCTCTTCGTTCAATACCAACGCAACTCCACCATGAACACTAATGTGGTGCAAATGTTTCCACTGTAAATCAGTGGGCTTAATTGTCCTCGACTTACACTCAATACCCATGAATTTCCCTAGAAAACATACTATGAAGTCCGGAGCGCCTGAGTCACCATAGCCTCCAGAATTAGGCATCGTATAGTAAGCGTAAAATTGTTTCAAGTACAACTTTACTCTGGCTTTCACCAGCCGTTCTCTTTGAGATTTATCCTTTAGCAGACTCACTGGCGGCTTTCGCTTTTGCCTTTGTCACCTTATCAGTCGATTCCTCTTTGCTTTCCTGACCGGCTCTTACCGACGCCAGTTCCTCTTCACTCAGCACAACCACATAATAATATTTATTATATTGCCAACCGATATCCTCGTAGACCTTATCGAACATACCACTCTTGAAAATCTCTTCCTGCGTCACCCCGTTGGCCATATTGATATCGGTCATTTCCTTCTGGTTTAACTCTGCGGCCTTGGGCGAGTTCATGATGATCCCCAAAGGGATACGTACTTCATTTGGAAGGGTTTCTTCTGAGAAATACCGCACCACGTTATCGCCGGTCCAGACCACAAACACGTTGCCTTTCTTGAATACCGGAACTTTCCACACTTTTTTACCAGCCACGTCACTTTCTCCTTTAACTGGATTGAACGAAGTCATAGGTAATCCGATCCACTCATCATCATAAGATATTTCATTACTCATGGTACCTTATCGCACACAAACCACGATTGCTGTCCCGCTGTGTACGCCATGGAATCTGTGTCACTCCAAAATTCATTGGTAATAGGGATTAGATGTGTCTTGTCTAAATGATCTAATTTCTTATTGAGGTTTTCCCTGTTTACCTTACACAAGCCCAAAGAGGCCATTAGATTATCTCTAAAAGAATTGGGTATGTTGTCTAATCCATCATAAACCCCAAACGGAACGACAGCATGATCTATTGCATCTTTAGAAAAGAGACTGGGGAGATACCTCCCATTGTGATAGGTTTCTCTAAATACTTTTACAAATGAAGCGCAGTGGAGCGCCCCAACGAGTAATCCCTTTTGTCCCCCTGCTCTAGCAATAAAATACTTTTCACGATCAAACATTTGCGCTGCGTCTTTCAGATACTTCTCGAAAGCCTTTTCTTGCTTCTCGACCCGCTGCCATGTCAGCAAAATATCGTTCTGATAATCCGTAGGCACATCAGCCATCGTCTTACCACCCAATAGAATATGAAGTAGCCATTCCTGAGAGATTCGATGTAGATTCATGTCCTCATGGCTGTACTTGTTATAGTTATCCAAATAAGTCCTAACGAGAGTATCAATAACATCAGGCAATTTTCTTAGCTCTGCATCATCTATCATTTGTTTTACAGTTAATCCAGCGCCCTTAGTCTCATCTCTGAGCTTTTGTGCGATATACCGAATACTTTTACTCTCGATGACCGTATCCGTTGCGGGTAAAGCCCTAATAGAATCCGACAGGCCAAGAATAGAATAGGCTTTCTCACTCCCACCACCTGTGACTTTTAAGTACACCGCTTGTACGCCCGCTGCCGTTCCCATAATGACGCTTTTAGCGATTGTGGGCCCACTTTGGTCCCAATACGTTGCAAAAAGTTTGCCTCCACTGTTGTAGTACAGAGTCAACACCAAGGGCCAGAGATCAGACTGCTTCATCTTATCTTTACTGGCTTGTAAGATATTTCCATAGGGATAAAACACCGCATCAGTCATGTTTGTCTACTCCGTAAGCGATTTCAACAAATTTATGGAAAAATGTGGGATTAGCAAACTGCATAAACCAACCATGTTCTCTGTCATGAACATAACCTTCATTGAGTATCTTCCATAAAGTCATCAATGAATTATCGATCATGGCCCTCGCTATGATCTGAGTCTTTATCATTGGTATATAACAAGTCACGTCGCCAGTTCCTAATACCGTTCCACCACATGATGGAGTTCTATTAACTCACTCGGGATATTATCCATCCACGCTGATGATGCTTCTACAGAAAGATTAAACCGGTAGTCCGCGTTATCAAAGATATAATTTTCATTTAGTATTTTCCACAGCACTGTCAGTGAACTGACAATAATAGATTTAGCGAAATACTGATTCATGATCAATGGCAGTAAGGAATTACTCAATGTCGCTTACTCCTGAAGTTCACCTTCTTCCCCATCGGTGGATTAAAACTTTCATTCTGTGTCACCAGCCATAGTGTAGGAACTCGGATGGCCCATTGCACATCACTTTCCACATATCCATCGGTAAAGACCACGACACAATCCGCGTCGATCTTCCGCTTAGACAAGTATTGGCTGACGCTACTCACACACGTCCCACCACCGCCTTTTGGTTTCAGCAAAGTTCTGATGTTCGCAAAGCTCGCTTCTTCAAAGACTTGCTCGCCATGAACCTTAGTGTCCCACCACAACACTCTCACTCGATCCGGCTTGCTGAGTTCACAGATGCCCGCGATTTCGCCAGCAAATTCATCCAACTGTTCCTGTCCAATAGACCCTGATGTATCGATGGCAATGATGACCTCACCTATTTTTTCGTTCTCCGTTGAAGGCAGGTAGTAATCATCCACCAGCCTTCGCTTGTTATATTTCTTATAGGTGTACTCGTCCGTGCCTTTGGTCGTTGTCGTTACAAAATCCCGCGTCTCATCTGCCCAATCAACCTCCGGCTCCATCGCATCCCGCAGTGCCCGTGGGATTTCCATGCCCATCCGGCCCGCGAGTAATCCACCTTGCTGGATCGCTTCTGTAATCTTCGCCATAATTTCCTGAACCTGTTCGGGTGTCGCTCCAGAAAGCGTACTTCCATCGTGTTCATCGTGGCCCTCCAGTCCGTATTGCTTGTCTCCAATCTGTACTCCATCGATCTCTCGACCGCCCACTTTAATCTTGATCTTCTTCGGTTTCCCTTTTTGTGAGCCTTGATTGGTCTGCCCTTTCTTAAGAAAGTTATAGACCTCACGCACTGACCAATTCCTAAACTGTGAATCATGTAACCCATTGTCGGGAAGATTCACTAATTGAGCATCCTGCTCTTTAGTCAGTACGATCAAATCATTGACTACATAGTCCATGGCTGCATTGGCCAGTTGCTGATCTTCACGCATTAAATCCAGATGCCTTGGGATATGCTTTAAGAACACGTGAAGATTTTCATGCAATACCCCACCACACATCTTGGGCATGTCCTGATCATCGACCCACTTCCTGCCGTAATGTTTGTTCACACCATCCGTACAGGCCGTCGGGAATTTCTCATCGATTGTACTTTCACCGAGCATCATGGCCCCAATGAATGGGGCCGTGAGCCTGTGTTTCATTAAGCGCACGTGGGCCTTCTTGAGTTTAAGTTCTGCTACTTCTTTGGACATGTTTGGTTTCCTCTAATTTTTCAATTTCAAAAGTTCGCTGCATACACCTAGTATAACAAGTACACATAGAACCCTTATTAAGACTATCCCATAAACATTCTAATGCAATTACTATTACGTCTTTACTTGCAAGTTGATCACTCTGCTTTGAGTTGGCTGAGTATGTCATTGACTTGTCCATAGACGACATATTTACAGGCGTAATGTGATGCGATCCCTGCGAAGAATCCGAGTATGTTTCCGCCCATATCATTGAGTTTAGAAGCAGCGTAGCCTAAGAAAAAGAATCCTATGAATGCCATCGAGTACTTAAACTTGATGGGCTTTGCAATGATCTGCTTGATTGTAAAAGTTTTTTCAGCCATGTTTGCTTTCCTCATACTCGAATAACTTGATCCACTTTAGATCACTGCTGAATATAGATAGTATTGTATTAGTCGCAAAACCACGAGTATTATTCTCATTAAGAATATGCCAGATAATATGCAATGTCGTCGTGATTTCCCAATGTGCATGCTTGGCTTTATTAAAGTCAGCCATGTTTGCTTTCCTCATACTCGAATAACTCGATCCACTTTTCATCGTACTTAAATATCCCAGGCCAATTTCTGTCTCGTGTTTCACCATTATTAAGCTCTGCCCACAATAAACTGAGCGTCTGCTTAATTTCCCAATGAGCGTGTCTAATATCAGATTTAGGATCGATACTCATATCAATGATAGAAACGCCTAGCTTTCATTCTTTCCCACTTCATATTTAACAGCTCATCTCTACGACCTCCGAATATACGAAAAGAATTATACATATATGAGGCTGCTATTTCACAGTGATAGTAATAGTAATTACTCCGCTTTCGCCTGTCTTTTCTGTTCAACAATCGGCCTAGACTATTCAAGGTAGGTTCGACGTAATGTTTATAGATCAACCGCATTTTTACTTTCCAATTCAAAAGTTCGGTTCATGAAATGATAAAATGATCGAGTCGATACAGGGACATGATGATTCAAATAAAACCACAGATGACTCAATGCCCGTTCTCTAACCCACTGTTGGTAAACTTGACTGGTCGTTTCATGACCCCTTATAAAATCCGTAATTGGGTATGAAATTGTATGTCTCACTGTTTGGGATTCCAAAATGCTAAAGCTGTATCCTTCATACCATCTAAAACTTCAAGGCCATCGTGATCCCACTTGTACCACTGCTGAGGATGATTGATTTGATCCTTTCTGTACTTCGTATTTAAAAATAACCACATAGCCCTCAAAGTCTTGGCTACAGTAGTTGTATAAACTCTTCTCACTTTCTAATCTCAATTAAATCAGCCCACTGAAGATCAAATCTAAATATTCTTCCCCAACGCTCGTTGTCATAGCCCAAAGTCACTCCATTCAATTCTCTCGCCAAAAGCTCAAGCGTTTTCATGATCTCGATGCGGGCCTGTTCTTTATCCTGTTCCATAGTAAACTCTACACGTCCACGAGAACGACTCGGAATACTAATCACGTCTATAACCTCATTACTCATGTTCTAATCTGTCTCTTAATCTCTCGCTCAGTATCTCGCGCGTTTCCATCTGAGAAGAAACATAATCCATCCATAGACGAGCATGATGAAAAAGAGGGTCTGGTTTATTTAACTGTGAACTTAAACGTATAAGACTGGTCTTGACTGCACTCATCAGACTAAGTGGGATTTCTTTATTCACGCTCTATTTCTTTCGATGCCATATATATCCAATACCCTAAAGTTTCACGGTAATAAGCGATATAGCCCATGCCATGTTCATCAGTTACACCATTCAGATACATAAAAAGATACTTTAGACTTAGATCAGTAGGAGTAAATCCGTCGTGTACAGTTTTCATCCAACGAGGAACCATATCGATTATCCAACGAGAAATCATGTAAACAACGCAAAGTTCTTGATCATCCAATCTGACAACATCTTATTACTCTTGGCCAGTCGTACCGTCTTTTTAGACTGGCACACACTGGCATAGAAGATCGCCTGCATTTCAGAGTTCTTCATGCGAACCACAAACTTCATGAACTGAGATAAATCATCCTGCGTCTCAATCTCATCTATGGCGTTAAACAAAATCATGAGAAGCGCGCCAATGTTGGTCGGCATGGCCACAGACTCTGGATTGGTCATGATCACACTCACGGGCACCAAGTCTTTCTCGATGAGAAAGAAACTCGCCATCGCTTCTGCTGCCGCTTGCCCTACTGTCCCGGCCATCGCTGCCCGCGTAACCAGTTCCCCTAGACCGTTCCTGTTACGCACGATCACATCGTTCTTGACCAATGAACGAGGACTGACAAAACTCAACACAGTCTTGGCCGGATTAAAGATGTACGGATTGTCTTTGAGTTCATCGTCCGTCAGTTCAGTGTAGCTATTCAAACATTTGGTATTCATAGCCACCCACGCTCTTGTGAGAGCCGATACCCCATTATCAGTAGCCCATACGTTCCACGACTTATGGTCGGGCTTGCGCATGTTGAGCAACATGACGCGATTGCCTGCATGAGCCAGCATGGTGTCACCTACACCATCAGTTGTATTGTTAGACGTTGCGAACACAATGGAATGATCAGGCAATGGCACGTCACCAATAGTCCGCTCTAGCATCAGGCGAGTACCGATGATCTGAAGCATCTTCGGGCCTTTCATGAATTCATCCAGCATGATCACTTTAGGCCGTGGATCATCAGTAGCGAATAGCCCAGACACATAACTGATCAGCTGTTTTGTTGCATGATCCGGTATGCGCATGACGATATCGGACAGGTCCAACACGGGCCAGTCCGCGTAGATGTAGACGTACTTGTCTTTAGCAAAGCGTTGCCCCGGCACTCGCCACTGATCCCCGTGCAGTTCTGCAATCATTCCCAACATGCTGGACTTGCCACAGCCCGGCTCACTCCTGATCACTGGAGTCAGCTGATCACCCACGGTCATGATCAACTTGACGCACTGATCAATCGAAATCTTTTCACTGAGATTCAACTTAGCCATGTTTGTTTCCTTTATAGGACGATTAAAACTCTCTTTACAATCCAACCCTCTTCTTTAAGATCCTCTACTGATCTACTCCCACTCCATAAAGAGCTTGATGCTAGTGCATACAATTCTTCCGGTGGGGTGTCATAATTAGCTAATCGATAAGCAATGTTAGTACCATCATCTTTAGTCAAGATCGTACAGACATGGGCCACACCCAACATTTCATCAGGATAATCTGGTTTAGTCATACAATCACCATGACCCTACCTAAAGTATAGCCTTCTATCTTCAATTTATTTCTTGATTCTAAACTACGCTCATCAAACATATGAACAGCATCTTCAGGTGTATGAAAAAGTTTCATTATAAAATGCCCTTGAGGATTCACGTATGTCCACATGATATGAGCCCGACATATAGGCTCCGTTGCAGGGATATCCATTTAAATCACCAACAAAGCCCGTCTGATACGCCAACCATTTTTAATCAACTCTTCTTTAGTAGTGCCGTATTCACTCTTAAAACTTTCCAGTACTTTCCACATGATTTCACCACCATGTTGCGTCCCCAATATCCGATAAATAATGGCCGATGATTTATCTTCTTGATAGCCGCCCTTCTTCCACGCGATCCACACCACAAAGACCTCTCCTAACGGCGGACCTTCAATCGGTACACCGTGATCAATCGGCTTGGTCACGATTAAACCCCTTGAAATTTGCTTAGAATATCGTCCACTTCAGACTTGACTGACATCCTCATGTGATCACTTTCTCGTAACGCATCCAGACTTATACTCCGTAGAGTTTTGTCTAGCCTAGCGCGTGCATCCTCCAGTGATTGATTGGCTGTCACGTTGAATGACTTAAAAGAATCACACAACTCCAAGGCCCGCGTGATGGTGCTGTCATACAACTTGTGGCGTCGGGTTTTAATACTCCCATCAGCGGCTGTGACTTGCTCAACGTTACACGTGGAACTGATCGACTGCATGACCTTGATCAGTTGTTCAGTCTGCTTAGTTAAAATCCCATTGACTATATTATTAGACTGCCGTTCATAATGATTATACAAATCATCTGCCAAGTCTTTACTCAGCTGAACACGAAAATCCCCCTCGGGCACTTCTGAAGTGTATAAATCCACACCAAACTTGTGGAAAAGCTCCTGCGGCGTGGGATAAAACGCGGCATTAAACAGCGCACCCATCTTGAATGCAATGCCTGAAACAATGGTCGGGTATTCATCAATGAAGTCTGCCGCGAGCTTATTAAAATTCGTCTCATGCTCGTTATATTCTTTCATGAACTGCGGATAATCAGCGACAGGCAGGATTTCCATGCCCGCTCTAAACGGATAGGTGCGCAGTTCCTTCCAGTTATAGATCGTCTGTCGGTAATTCAGCACGGCTTTATGCCGGGCGTTCCCGGCCAGCAAGTGCTGTGTGATGCTCGCGGCCTCACGGTCCGCTTTTTTACCATCCGTGAATTCTTTAGAAGAATCTTTATCTTGCTTGGTGAGTGTACAGACCCGCACATCAATGTTTAGAAGGATACAAGAGGTCGCCAATGAAGTGATGTGTGCGGGCTTACTGAGCATGGTCATATGAACTTCCTTTCCATCACGTGATGGATCGTTAATAACTGTATTGACTACAATGAGTTAGGAGACGAGGCTCTAGTGTATATAGTATAACGCAACTAGACAGCGGTGTCTACAAATCATTTATTTAGAGTCATTCTAATTAAATTTGGACAACCCGGCGATGCTGTTCACGCCGAGCCTTGATGAGTTCCTCGGCCCAATCCGGGTGCATCTCGATGTTGGTCAGCAGTTTGTTCACCGTCGCCAGTTCCTTATTAAGCCTCTCTATCTCATTGAGAGCATCAGGCAAAGTGTAGTCCTCCACACTGATGATCAAAGAGCGAGACTCGTGGTCATCATTGTGATCATGAGGCACGATTAATGCTTTATCGCTCATATCTATTTCCCCACTGATGCAATGAAGGTTGCGAGACTCTCTTGCCACTCTTCGCGTGGTGGGTTGAGTAACACCACCGTAAAGTCAAACATAGAGCCTGCCCGCTCATATGTTTTAAACTGCGCCCAGTTTAACCAATGGGCAATTTCTATCTCAGGGAGGTTCTCTTTGATCCACAGGCTTTGAGAGTCATTGGCGATCCATTGCTTGACGCTGTTATCGTAAAGCAAGACCAACTCTTCTTTGATCACAGAAGGTTTGGCGTATCGATTGACACCATACTTAGAATGATACGGGCCTATCAACTGCACCCGATAGACAGAATAAAGATTACCCCGTAGTCCCTTGCTGCCATTCCATACCGCTTCCATGGTCGTGCCCTTGAAAGCAGCGAGGCGCTTGATGAATTTCTTAGCATGGGCTGGATTAAGTCTCATGTTGTTATCCTTTGGGCAGTTCGCGTCGAGCAAATTCTACTAGACCACACCACATACACTTTCGAGATTGAACCAAATAAGGATTACCCAAGATTGATTTGTCTGTTTTAGATTGAAGATAGTGATCATAGTTGGTGTGCCTGATTCCTTCTTGCACGTTTTCCCATTTAAACCAGCTGTGACCGAAGAAATTATTATGGCAACCGAAGGCCATGATTATTTCTTCCATTCCCTCAAAGTAATCACACACTCCCCTATTCCAAATAATACAAGCAAAGCACCAACAATTGTAAATACAATATCTATTGCGATATTGAAGTTAAGTGTGAATAGGTTAATCAATACAAGTGCTGATCCTATTATTCCTATAGCTATCAATACTACAGAAAGTCCCACAAGGATTCGTCTGATGATATACATGAGCTAGTCCTTCTTGATCTGATACGCCGCAAACTGTTCTGTGAAGAAGTTCCGTATCGCTACCCTCACTTTAAAAGCATGCTGCATGGTGTAGAAGTCCCGCCGTGCCGACTTGGTTGTCGCTGTGTCCTGACTCTTTAAGTGAGACTGACCGAGCGGGCCTTGCAGGTGAGAGGCCCACTGATCGCCGTGCTTACGCACGGCTTTTGCGATTTCATTAGACATTGACCTTCTCCAACGCAGCGACCCGTGCCTGCTCTTCTAACACGGCCTTCTCACGGCTCTCAGGAAATCCTTTCTTCAGTGCATGCTCGACTGAACGCTTGGTGCGGGCCAGCTTCTGCCCCTCGTCATAGGCTTTGACCAACTCATCCTTGGTCGGCTTCTTGGCTGGTGCAGCGGGCTTGATCAGTAGTTTCTTGAGGCCCGGATCGACCATATCGTCCCCCCCGTACAGCCATATCGTCCTCACTCTTGGGCGCACGACCTGTGGCTTTGGGCAAGTCCGCTTCAGTCAGGATGAGTTTCTGCTCATTACGCTTGAAGTAGTCCCGGTACCGACTGTCCTTGTTCAGTTCCTCGCGCTTGGCATTGACTTGCGTGAGGTCCACCACATGCTCCTCCGGATGCCACGCCCGGAGGTTCCGGATGGTATTGGCAATGTCCTGCGGATTGTACGCATCACAGTGATAGGCTTCCTGAAATCTCAACGTCCCCGGCTCCCGCATGATGATCACGGATTTATTCTTGTCATGCCGTGCTGCGTAATGGAGGTATTCTTTCATCTCTCTCTGACTGTGATAGCACATGTTCTATTTCCTATTAACGATGTGGATAAGTTGGACTGTGGCATGGGCAGAATGCCAAAGGATATTGCCCCAATAAACCAACACGACAAGAATGAAAGCAACCCAGATGATCTTCTTAGTCACGGTTAAATCTCTCCTCAATCCACTTGTAAGCAATGGCGAGGAGCATCAGTGGCAGCAGCAAATACCAGAGCCACCTTGCACCATCGGGTTCATTGTTCATGTTTTGTCCTTTTGTTTGCGTAATGTAATCTGTAGTTTCCTTCTCTCCCATACCCGCTGTTCCCAGTAGTCCTGCCAGCCCAATATAAGAAGGAGGATTTGCAGGCTGATTAGAACTACGGCGAGTACCTGCAAAGCAATGATGAGTAGTTTAATCATCAATGGATCACCCCTGTGACCAATAAAATAGGCACGGTATCCTCAGCCGTGGTGCTCATGTCGATCTCTGTATTGACCAGCGTGAGCATCTGCTCCATGGCTTTGGCAATCTCGTAGTCTTTTAGTGCGCCCTCTCTGATGAGCTTGATCTCATAGTCACGCAAAGCGTGCCCGATGGTGCGCAGTTCAGTCATGGCGTCGGCCTGTGAGATAATCCAACTCAGCGTCCATCCCGGCATTGTCGTCCGGACAATGAATCGGAATGTGCAGTGCCGTGATGACACCGGCTTTATCAAGATCCTCCATGAGTTCCTCAAATGTGGGTCGTGAAAGCTCAAGAGAGCTGAGACTCATGAACTCATCGAGTTTGTTAAATGTTCTCTTTTGCTTTGGTGATTGCTGGCTCATGTGAACTCCAGATGGTGAGTGCTTTGCCGTCGGTGTCGTAAGCGTGGGTAAAATCTTCTTGAAGATTGTATCTCCGTAGCGCTTCTGTGAATGCCGGGTCTGTTGCAAAAGTTTTTCCTGATTTATAGATCACTTCTTTTTCAATGTCGATGACCACATGAATGCCTGAGATATCTGCACCGACGACCACGCCTCGTAGTTTATGTTTACCGGATAATATAATGATTTCACCGACCCTGAAAATAAGATCAGGTTTATCAGGAGTATCCCACTCTGGATTAAATTCTGTCACGTGATGGAACCTTATGGCGTCCAGCGATCAGAGGATAATTTCTTCCCGTATTGGTTCTGACATGCTCGAATTTATGTTCCACTAATGGCCACCGGATAATGAAATCTCTTTCGATATCGATGATCACATGGATTGCTGCATGGGAAGCCCCCACGACGACACCGATTTCTCCAGCGTATATCGGTCCTCGTTTTCGGGTCAGGACTGTCTCGCTGAATTTGATCACATGCCCCACGCGGTAGGTCAGTCGTGTTCTCTTCGATCCTGTTCTCTTGGGATTACTCATGGGCCAGCGGGGTGTCACTTAAGCTGTCACGCGCTGCTGCGTTCTTCTGCTCGTCCGTCCACGTGATGGCCGGAGGGCTCGTCACCGGGTCACGCGGCGGGTTGCTCTTGTCCCACTGCGCCCACCGTGCCGCCAGCTGCTTGGCCTTGGCACGGGCTTTGGCTTTGAGTGCGAGCTTGCGCTTGGCCTGTGAAGTGGCGTTGGTCACGTGTCCCGTGGCAGGGCCTTTGTTGACCTCGTAGGCGGTGATGGCCTGCGAGTCGGTGGGGTGGTGGCGGATGTGTCGGCCCAGTTTCTTTTTCTTGTTGTCCTCGGTGGTGAGGAACTGCATCTTGTAGTAGGAGCGGTTCCTTGGGATGACTTTGAGTTTCTTGGCCCCTTTCGGGGTCTTGACGGTGGCCTCTGGCATGGGAGCGGTTCCTTGTGCTGTTAGCGTTCCATCACGTGATGGAGTGCTAATAGGCGTTGGGCTGGTTTTGGGTAGACCTCCATTGTATATAGTATAACATAACTATATATTTAGAGCAACCTTTTAATAAACTATTTTATTGAGGCACGTGCTGGTATTCCCATCGCCATGGGTCGGTTTCCCACGTCTGATAGAGCGTTGTGCCTCTTTTGTTGGAGGGGTTGGTAAAAGCTTTAGCGGTGGGGTTGTAGCAGTCGATAATGAGGGCGATCAACGTAGGGCTGATGAACTCGTGCTGGTCGATCAGGGTGGCAAGGGGGGTCCTGAGCTTCGTGTAGGCGTTAAAGATCAATGAGGCGGTAGCGTGGTCGATGCGGTGTTTAATGCGTGGGTTGAGTGGTTTATAGGTATCCTTGAAGGGTAAATAATTTATTTTACGGTGTGATTTGTATTTTAAGGCCATGTAAACCTTATAATTTTTCTTTATAAGTACTTGACTTTCATGGGCACGAATATCCCGAGACAGATCTACTTCGTCTTTTTTACGTTTACCCCTAACGATGCTGGCTATTGTGCGGTAGCTGACGTTGTATTTCTTTTGTAGTGATTTAAGTGTGGTTTTGTTGGTGGGTGTGCGACGAGCGTATTCATTACGAATGATACGTGCAGCGGGTGTACTGATACGTTTGTTACTCATAGGGTTTTCCCCTTTTTCTTTTTCTTCTGAGGTCTGCGCCTGAGTGGTTTATGGTAGGCAAGCCTGAAAAATGTATTTTCAGTAATCCCATATTTATCTAATAATTCATCTAGTGGGATACCGTCGTGTAGATGTTCTGTGAGTATGACTGGGACCAACGCTGAGAGACGATACCCTTTCTTACTACGTGTATAATACTTTTTATATCCATAGTCGGACATGAGTTTACCTTTTGCTTAAATGGAGGTTTTTGTACGTTTGTACGGGCCTGTACGACTAAAAATTGATGGTAGTCTAGAATAAAATTGTAGGTTGTGGGTCAGCTATTTGTCAAGTACGTTTTCTCTAAGTCCCTAATAATAATAATAATAATTTTATAATAGATAGTAGTAGTAGTAGAGGATTTAGGAGTATTTAATTTGTACGCAGAAATTTCGAGAGTATATGCCTACCCTTTAGACTTTCGGATAAAATTTTTTCCGTTTTGCACGACACATGCCGAACCCCAAAAACCCTTCTGGGAATACATATACTCTTCGGATTTCTTGGTACAATTCAAATTGATCTAATTAACTGCGTAAACGATGTAATAATCAATCACTTAGGTAGTATATTCGTACAGCATTACCATCAATTTTTAATCTAATTTTGTTCCATTTTTACCATCTAAGCAAACGGTAATAGCATTCCATCACACGATGGAGTGTTAATACCTTTGATGTTCACATCATCTAAGCAAACGGTATTGCCACGTGCTATCGTGCGCACGCACACAAATCGGGAACTGGTTTCAAGCAGCCGCGTGGACTGTAATAACATTCCATCACGTGATGGAATGGTAAAGACAAAAAAACCCGCCTTACGGCGGGTTTAATAGTTGGATGGTGAGGCTTACTTGGTCGCGTAGGCGGCGCTGATCCGCTTGGTGACCGTGGCAAGCAAGGTTTCGAGTTCTACCTTGTCCTTGCGGTTCCGCTTGCAGATGGCATCAACGTGCTGAGCCGTGAACTGATCCGTGGTTGCCGGATCGCCGCGCTCCCGCTTGGCGTCATTGGCCATGCGTTCCCACCGGTCGTAGCGTGTCGAGAAGAAGGAACTGCACACTTTCCGCATGTCCCGCACTTTCCCGCGCAGCGTGGCGATCTGATCCGGCTTCCCGGCCAGCTTCTGCGCGTCCTCTTTCGAGAGTCCGATGGCCCATGCCGCAGTCAACACATGCGCGCCCTTGTCATGGACTCGAATCGTGCCGTCGGCCTGACTGAGTACATCGTAACGCGTGTCCACCTGTCCGGGCAGTGCGCACCAGTAGTTCTCAACTGCACTGCGGAATGCAGCCTTAGCCTCCGGGTCGGCTGCTTCGATCTTGGTCACACCATCCGGAAGCTTGGTCGTGATAGTGAACACTTTCAGCACCTTGCACTCGCCGATCCTCTCGGACAGGTGTTGTTCCGTTTGCAGCATGTCGTGCGCCAGTGCGCCGATGCGCTGCGACACGGGCAGTACGTTGCGTACCGCGTCTGCGATTACCTTGTTAATCATGTTTGCTCTCTCCTAGATCACTAGAGACATTCTCTAGCGTGGTAAGAGTATGCGCCTTATTCCTGTCACTGTCTAGTTTTACTTTACATTCCATCAGGTGATGGAATGCTAACCCCACAGGTACCCTATGCACCGCTTTTGATGAAAGCATGCTTGCCCATTACGCCGTCTTGGTTCTGGTCATACGATGCTGAAAATACAGAGAGGGCCCCGTCATGTTTAAAGATACTATCTACCCACTCTATTTTATAAAGTACGGGTAGCTGCCGGTAGCTACTTAATATCATTTAAAATACTATCTACCCAACTAAATTCTTTTAAAGTATTCTAGAATTTTCTCGTCACACCCCCCTCTCAAGTCCTATGAAAATAGCCCCCTCAGCACAAGCTGGATAATTTTGGAAAATTTCTTCGAGTAATTCCCCTCTTTTCATCACTTTCTCATACTTCCCTAATTCCTTTCATTGCAAATTATTGATTAATTGATCTATATTCGGAAGATGCCTGAGACTTTATATGTCCCCGAGATCGATATAGACATCCCTTTACCCAAAGGGGCTGTGGAGGCTTTTCCAGAGTTATCCCCCGCGCAGGAACTCTCGATGAGAGCCCGCACGGTGAAATTAATCAGTGATTTATCAGGCATACCGATCATCCCTGATCAAGAGAACAAAGATCAGGCGATGATGATTGCCAAGGCTATGATGGAAAATCCTAAACTCAGACCAGAATTTAGTAAATACGCCAATGAGACCATGGCGTTCTTGGCAGGTTTAGTCCAACAGACTAATTGTCAGATCGTAGATGAACTCAGTGAATTAAAAAATTACGTTGTGAACAAGCTCTTGATGGAAGTCGAGAATGCATCTTCTAGTAAAGATCGCATCGCAGCGCTTCGCATCCTTGGTGAAGTGGATGGCGTAGACGCCTACAAGCGTCGCAGTGAAGTGACGATGCAAGTCAAACCGATAGCAGAAGTTGAACAAGAGTTAAAATCGTACATTGATGCTCTAGAAGTCCGGGTACTGGAGCATCAAGTTGAACCCATCAAGCATTGACCTCACACCCGCTTCGCTCGCTAAGCTTCGCTCAGCCCTGCCGACGATGCAGGACAAAGACAAGCGGGAGATCGCCGAGCTACTCAAGGCTTATCAGGCACAGATTACCAAGACTCTAGGCAAAGACAACTTCCTAGACTTTATAAAGCATGTTTATACAGGCTATAAAGTCGGCCCCCATCACAAGACGCTGGCCCGGATCTTTGAGGACATAGAAGCAGGGCGTAAGAAACGGGTTATTGTCAACATCGCACCACGTCACGGCAAGAGTGAGATGATCTCTTACCTTGCTCCAGCGTGGTTCTTGGGGAGGAACCCCCAAAAGAAGGTGATCATTGCCTCACACACCGCCGACCTCGCCGTTGATTTCTCCCGCCGCGTTCGCAATCTGGTCAGCAGCGATCAGTTTAGGGATATATTCCCCAACGTGGAGCTGCAAACAGACTCTAAATCTGCTGCTCGATGGGGAACCAATTTTAACGGTGAATATTTCGCCATCGGAGTGGGAGGCGCTCTTGCGGGACGAGGCGCAGATTTGCTCGTTATTGATGATCCTCATTCTGAGCAAGAAGCTAAACAAAATCGACCCGAAGTTTTCAACCCCGTTTATGAATGGTATCAGTCAGGACCTCTCCAGCGCCTGATGCCGGGCGGATCGGTCATTATTGTGATGACCCGGTGGTCTAAAATGGACCTTACAGGCCAAATTATTGACCACATGACCCGCAACGACGATGCGGATCAGTATGAGATCGTCGAATTTCCAGCCATTTTGGATGATGGGACGAGTTTATGGCCGGAATTTTGGCCCGTGGAGGAGCTTTTAGCGAAGAAAAACAGTTTAGACATCCGGTATTGGCAGTCCCAGTACATGCAGAACCCCACTTCAGAGGAAGGGGCCTTAATTAAACGGGAGTGGTGGAAAATATGGGAAAAAGAAACGCCACCGGACTGTAGTTTCGTGATTATGAGCTTGGACAGTGCCCAAGAGGCCCATAATCAGGCCGATTACAATGCATTATTGACATGGGGCGTGTTCTTTAATGAAGAAATCAATAATTACAATATTATTTTACTCAATGCGATCAAACAAAGGCTGGAATTTCCTGAACTCAAGAAGCTCGTGTATGAGCAATACACCGAGTGGAAGCCCGACGCCTTCATTGTTGAGAAAAAGTCGTCCGGTTCAGCTCTTTATCAAGAAATGCGGCGCATGGGTCTGCCCATTGGGGAATTTACCCCCTCTAAAGGCCAAGACAAGATAGCCAGAGTCAACGCGGTGAGCGACCTCTTTAATTCCGGCATCGTGTGGGCACCGGACCGGCGCTGGGCGCATGAGGTCATCGAGGAGTGTAACGACTTCCCGAGCGGGAAAAATGATGACCTTGTTGACGCGACCACTTTAGCCTTGATCCGCTTCCGGCAAGGCGGGTTTTTAAAACTCCCGAGCGATGAGCCTGACCCCATACAGATGTTCAGAGGCAAGCGGGGCAAGGGGTACTACCATGTCATCTAGGAATTCTTTATGAGTATAGATCGCGGCATCATGCAGGCTCCGCAGGGGATCGAGAGTCTTGCCAACGGGCTCGACCCCATCGTGATCGAGATCGTCGAGGAGGGGGCGGAGCCTAAGAAGGAGGAGAAAGAGGAAGAAGACTTCGATGAGAATTTAGCCGAGAAGATCGACGCAGGCCAACTCTCCACTCTAGCCGGTGAATTGATCGCTGACTATGACACCGACTGCCGCGACAGGCAGGAGTGGCTAAAGACTTATATAGAGGGTTTAAAGTTACTGGGGTTGAAGTATGACGACGTGACCGAACCATGGGCAGGAGCCTGTGGCGTGTTTCATCCGCTACTCATGGAGTCAGCCACTAAGTTCCAGTCCGAGACCATCATGGAGACTTTTCCGGCGGCTGGGCCGGTCAAGACCACGATCATCGGCAAAGAGACGCCCGAGAAAATAGAGGCGTCGATCCGTGTCAAGAATGACATGAACTACGAGCTGACAGAGTGTATGCCGGAGTACAGGCCCGAGCATGAACGGATGTTACTGACCCTGTGTCTATCGGGCAACGCGTTCAAAAAGATCTACTTTGACCCCTCTTTAAATCGTCAGACCGCCCCTTACATTGGCAGTGAAGACATTGTGGTCCCTTACGGAGCGACCAGTATTGAGGCATCCGAGCGGGTCACCCATCGGATGCGCAAAACCCCTAACGAGGTGAAACGCCTTCAGGTCGCGGGGTTTTATCGTGAAAAAGACCTCGGTACGCCACTTCTTGTGATGGATGACGTAGAGAAGCAGAAAGCCAAAGAGACCGGGTTCAGTGCCACTGCCATAGACAGCCGGTTTCAGTTACTAGAAATGCACGTCAACTTGGACCTAATAGGCTACGAGGATAAAGACAAGTCCGGACACCCCACGGGGATCGAGCTGCCTTATGTGGTTACAATCGAGAAAGGTACCAACACTGTCCTTGCGATACGAAGGAATTGGCTCAGGGAAGATCCGCTTAAACTCCGACGGCAGCATTTCGTCCACTACGGCTATATACCGGGTTTCGGATTCTACTACTTCGGTCTTATTCATCTTATCGGGGGTCACGCTCGCTCAGCTACAAGCCTTCTTAGACAGCTTATCGACGCGGGAACTCTCAGCAATCTGCCGGGCGGGTTTAAAGCCAATGGAATGCGAATTAAAGGAGACGACACTCCCGTCAGTCCCGGAGAGTGGCGCGATATAGACCTCCCCAGCGGGACGATCAAAGATAATATTCTGCCACTCCCTTATAAAGAACCGAGCCAAGTCTTACTGGCTCTGATGAATCAAGTGATAGAAGACGGTCGCCGGTTCGCCGCTGTGGCTGATCTTAAAGTCTCTGACATGTCTTCACAATCCCCGGTCGGTACGACGCTCGCCATCCTAGAGCGGGTACTCAAGGTGATGAGCGCAGTGCAGGCTCGCATTCACTATACGATGAAACAAGAGTTCAAGCTCCTCGCTGCCATCATCAGGGACAACACACCAGAGGACTACGACTATGAGCCAGAGGTCGGGGTGGCGACTGCTAAAAGAGCGGACTACGACTGTTGTGATGTCATCCCGGTGTCGGACCCGAACGCCAGCACTATGTCCCAGCGCGTGGTCCAGTATCAGGCTGTACTTCAACTATCACAATCTGCGCCTCAGATCTACGATCTTCCGTTTCTTCACCGGCAAATGATCGAGACACTGGGGGTAAAGAACTCCCAGAAGATCGTGCCAATGAAGACCGACATGCTGCCCCTTGATCCGGTCAGCGAAAATATGACTATCCTCATGGGCAAGCCGGTGAAAGCCTTCTTGTATCAAGACCATGAAGCCCACTTACATGTCCACATGGCCGCACTACAAGATCCTAAGATCATGCAGATCGCGGGCCAAAATCCACAGGCCCCCATCATTATGGCGGCTGCTCAAGCACACATTATGGAGCATGTGGCTTATGCATATCGCAAGCAGCTTGAGACGCAACTCGGTGCCTCGTTGCCGCCGCCACCGGACTTTGGCGGGGAGGACTTGGACGTTGGGCACATGCCGCCTGACGTGGAGGTACGGATTTCTGCACTTGCCGCTCAAGCCGCTGCCAAGTTGTTGCAGAAGGACAAGCAGGAGGCTCAGGCTCAGCAGGCCCAGCAGCAACAACAGGACCCACTGATCCAGATGCAGCAGCAGGAGCTACAGCTCAAGGCTCAGGAATTGCAGCTCAAGCAGCAGGACATGCAGATGAAGCAGCAGCTGGCACAACAGGAGATGCAGATTGCGCAACTCGAAAGTAAAAACAAGATGCAGGTGGCTCAGGCTGAAGCGATGCGGAAGGGTCGTAAAGATATTATCGACGCGGCGGCCAAGAAGGATGAGCAGGACCTGAAAGAGAAGGACATGCGCATGCGTGCTCATCAGGCTGGTGCGCAGTTGGGGTTACAAGCCGCTCAGCAGAAAGCGCAGGCTGCACAGGCTCAACAGCAGGCTGAACAGACCCGGCGACAGACCGCCAGTCAACAGCAGTTAGAGGGAGCCAAGCTGGGGGCAGATATTGCCAAGACTCACAAGGAGCATCAGATCGACCTACACAAGCATGCCATTGATACCGTGGCTGACTTGCATAAGAACCAGCTGGAGCATCAGCGTGAGCACTTCCATCAGGGACAGGATCGGAACGTGGACTTACGCAAGCACGCGGCGAGTTTAAATACTGAGCTGCACAAGCATGAGACCCAGCAAGACTTGGACCTCCACAAGCATGAGACTTTATTGGAGCATCAGAAGGAGATGGAGAAGATGAAAGCGGAAGCCGCAAAAGAAGCGGCCAAGAACAGGCCAAAACCTGCACCGGGAGCTAAGAAATGACACCAGACGCATTAAGAATATGGGAGCAGATGACTAAACAGATTAATGATGGTCGAGATCGCTTGACCATTACGATGCAAAACGGAAATTTCACAACTTTTGAGGATTATAAGTATGTAGTGGGTCAGTACAGAGGACTAACAATAGCATTGAACATGCTAGATGAAATCGGTACAAAAATAGAAGGAACTGACGATGAGTGAGGTTGCAATTAAAGAAACTAAAGATTTAGCAGAAGAAAGAGCTAAGCAGCTTCCAGATCCGGTTGGATGGAAGATTTTATGTATGGTTCCAGCAGTTCAAGACACTTATGGTGAAAGTAAGTTATTTAAGCCTGAAAAAGAAAAATTTATTGAAGAACAGACATCTGTAGTTTTATTTGTCTGCAAGATAGGTCCAGAAGCTTATAAGGATAAAAATAAATTTCCTAATGGGCCGTGGTGTAAAGAAGGTGATTTTGTAGTTGTCCGTGCATATTCAGGCACGCGCCTGAAGATCCATGGTAGAGAATTTAGAATCATCAACGACGACACAGTAGAAGGTGCTGTGCAAGACCCCCGAGGAATCGGGCGAGCATAACTTATGCTTAATGAATTACAAAAAGCTAAACATAGAGCTTATATGCGGGAATATTCTAAACGTCCTGAAGTTAAAGCTAGAGTAAAAGCTTACTATAAAAAATTTATTACTGATAAAGATCATAGAGATCAGCATAATTTTTTACAGCGAAGTTATTATCGTAAACGATATAAACAACGACGAGCAGAAATAATTGAGCGCGTTCGTAGACGAACAGATAGAATTAGAGGAGTTAATTGGTTAACTAACACTGATCGTATTGAAATTCAAAAATTATATGATTTTTGTAAGGTAAATAAAGGATATGAAGTAGATCACATCATTCCTTTATATGGTGAACGGGTCTCGGGATTACACGTCCTGAGTAACTTGCAAGTACTGCCTAAACGAGAAAATCGAGCAAAAGGCAGCAAATGGACACAGGAGAATTAAGATGGCCGTTTCAGAGGTACATGAGTTTGAGTTTCCTGATGAGGTCAAGAGAAAACAGGACGCTAAAGATAAATTGGAGGTAGAGGTTGTCGATGACACTCCACCAGAGGACCGTGGCCGTGAGCCCATGCCCAAGGAAGTGGTGGAGGATATTGATAAAGATGATCTATCTGAATACTCAGAAAAGGTCCGACTGCGGATGTCGCAGTTACGTAAAGTATTTCATGATGAAAGACGTTTAAAAGAAGCTGAAGTCCGTGAAAAGAATGAGGCTTTGAAATTCGCTCAGACTCAATTTGAAGAAGTGAAACAACTAAGACAAAGACTTAATACTGGTGAGAAGATCTTTATCAAAGAAGTGGGCGATGCAGCCAAGCAGGCGATTGAGACCGCACGTACTCGATTGAAGGCCGCTTATGAGTCTGGAGATGCGGGTCAGATCACTGAAGCTCAGGAGCTGATGACAGACGCCAAATTGAAAATGCGTGAAGTCGAAGGGTTTAAGCCTTCTTTACAATCGGAAGAATCAGGTGTACAAACAACTCAACAGCCCCAACCTCCTGCTCCACGCACGGACCCAAAAGCCGATGCATGGAAATCAAAAAATGGTTGGTTCGGGTCTGATCCGGAGATGACCGCCTCCGCACTGGGCTTACATGAGAAGCTGGTCAAACAGGGTGTAGACCCCGCAAGCGATGAGTACTATCAAAGAATTGATAGTACGATGCGTAAACGCTTCCCCGAAAATTTCGAGGAATCCGCTCCAGAACCTGTTCGTAGAAACAGCACCGTAGTTGCCTCCGCGTCACGCTCATCCGCGCCGCGCCAAATCCGCCTTACGACGACAGAAGTGGCCATAGCTAAGAAGCTGGGGCTCACTCCTGAAGCGTATGCGCGTGAAAAAATTAAGCTGGAGAACGTCAATGGCTGATGCAATCGCTGGGCGCATAGCCCGTCAGTTGGAAGATCGGGACGCTTCATTACGTAAACAAGAGTGGAGACCCCCGCAACTTTTACCGACCCCTGATCCACAAGAAGGATGGGAGTTCAAATACGTCCGAGTGTCGATAATGGGTCAATTAGATCCCACTAACGCCTCCGCAATGTTCAGGGAAGGATGGGAGCCAGTGAAGGCCCTTGACCATCCAGAGATTCACCACACCGCTGATCCCAACAGTCGTTATAAGGACAACATTGAGATCGGGGGGCTACTGCTCTGCAAGTCCCCCAAGGAAAAGGTGGAAGCGCGGCGTGAGTATTACGCCCGACAGACTGAGGCCCAGATAGAGGCCGTGGATAATAGTTTTCTACGTTCTAAGGACGCGCGGTCAAATATGGATTTGTTCAGTGAGAAGAAATCCACGGTGACGAAGGGATTCGGAAAAGGTTCTAAGTAATTAGGAGATTTAAATGGCTTATCCTACTGTTTCAGCCCCTTATGGGTTTAAGCCGATTAATCTGATTGGCGGGCAGGTATTTGCAGGGTCTACCCGTGCTTTGCCAATTGCCTATGGATATGCGACGAGTATTTTCTATGGGGATTTTGTCTCCATTTCTCGTGGTCAGATTAACCGGGTAGCGATTACTACTGCGGGCGCCTTTAACTGGGCTGGCACTATCACCGCCGCTGCGGGTTCATCTTATTCAACGGGTGCTGGTGCGATTGTGGGTGGTACCACCGGTACCGTAGGTGTATTCCTTGGATGCACTTACACTGACCCATCAACCAAACAGAAGCGTTATGCGCAGTACTGGCCTGCTTCAACGCTGGCTGGTGACGCCTTTGCTTATGTCAGTGATGATCCAGATGCTGCTTATAGGGCAGCGGTTGTAACCACGCAGGGTGGTACCACGATTGGTTCAGTGTCTCCTGCGATGGTGGGGCAGAATCTTACGGGTTCTGATCTCGCTGGTAACATTAATACTGGCAACTCATCGAACGGGTTGCTGTATACGGCAATCACTCAGACGATTGCTGGTGAATTGACGGCGAGCGCCGATCCTTTCCGAATCATTGATATTGTTCGTGATACGGCGGTTGTTTTGGGTACGGCAACGTATTCAAGTGGCGGCGCCAGTACAACGGTTGTGGCATCAGCAAACTTGACATTCGCAGTACCAGTAGGTGCGCAACTGTCATGGATTGTTCCTAATGGTCAGATTGTTGATACGGGTTCGTTTGTAACGACAGCCATTACGGCTAACAACACGGCGAACATTGTGATTAGTAATGCTCCATTAACCAGCATTACAGGTACCCCTACTTTAATATTGACTCAGTATCCAGAGGCCATTGTTAAATTTAACATGGGCACTCATGGGTATTACACGTCAATCTCTATCGTGTAATTAAGGAGTAATGACACATGGCTATCTCACGGGCACAGCTCCTTAAAGAACTACTGCCGGGTTTAAATGCCCTGTTCGGTATGGAGTACGCCACCTATGGTGAAGAACACAAGGAACTCTATGAAACAGAGACTTCCGAGCGTTCTTTTGAAGAAGAGACCAAGCTGGCAGGTTTTAATGCCGCTCCGGTTAAAAACGAGGGCAATGCGATTGCGTATGATAATGCGCAGGAAGCATGGACCGCTCGTTATAATCACGAGACCATTGCGTTGGGATTTGCCATTACTGAGGAAGCTATTGAGGATAACCTCTATGACTCACTTAGTAAGCGTTATACCAAGTCTCTGGCTCGTGCAATGGCTTATACCAAGCAGGTGAAAGCAGCGTATATCATCAATAACGGCTTTAGTGCCTCAGCCGTAGGTGGTGATAACGTGTCACTGTTTAGCACAGCGCATCCGCTGGTTAGTGGTGGTACAAACAATAATACGTTCAGCACTTCACCGGATTTGAATGAAACGTCGCTGGAAGCGGCGGTCATTCAGATTGCGGCATGGACAGATGAGCGTGGCCTTTTGATTGCAGCTAAGCCCCGTAAGCTGGTGGTCCCACCGAATAACATGTTTGTTAGCAAGCGTCTGCTTGATACGGAACTGCGTGTTGGAACGACTGATAACGACATCAATGCCCTGAAATCGATGGGCGCAATTCCTGAAGGATTTAAGGTCAACCACTTCCTTACTGATACCCATAGTTGGTATCTGTTGACTGATGTACCTAACGGTCTAAAGCACTTTTCACGTGTTCCGCTTCAGAATTCAATGGATGGTGACTTCGACACGGGTAACGTGCGGTACAAGAGCCGCGAGCGTTATTCGTTCGGTTGGTCAGATCCGCTGGGCGTTTTTGGCGTAGCTTAAGCGCGACTTGCTATCTAGGATTTTGAGCTGTACTGACCGACCTAGCGGACGATACACAGACAGTACAGCGAATTTCCCCGTGTATGGGGTAGGAGTTTGACATGGGCTTACGTACATTTCTTGGCCCTCTACTGGTTGGTACTGTAAAAAATACAACAGGTACCACACCCGGTACTGTTCGTAATACAGGCGCAGTCATCTGTAATAGTGATTTACAGGTTGATTACACGACTTCGGCTTTTAACGTTACCGCTCAGAATTTTATTGGGGCTATCCCAGCGGGCGCCACAATTATTCAGATTAATATTGATACGTTAACAGGGTTTACGGGATCTACGGCTGCTAACATGACTATTGGTACGATTGCGACCCCAGCTTTGCTGTGGGCTTCTACTGATATTACGACACAGGGCAGGCTGGCTAATACAGGTGCTGCCACTAAATTAGTGGCGTGGTGTGGATTGGCGACTACCGCATCACCTGATGGTATTGGTATTGGAACGACAGATATTCTGGTTTATGCCTTCCTGACTCCAACAGTAGCGAACGTGACTGCTGGTAAGGTTCAGTACAATATTATCTATACGCCCAATAACGTAGATGGTACAGATTATCCGCAGACCCCGCCGTTCCCGAATACAACGTTCCCGGCGACTTATTAATAGTTTACTTCAGTGGCTACACAAACTGATGTTAAGGCCAAGACAGTCTCTGCTACTGGGGCATTAGCTATTGGAGGTATTGCTGCTGGTGGTATGGGAGGAGGATTCCCTCGTATTAAAGGAATCTATTATTCTTGTACTACGGGTGGTACTGTAGCGATTACAGATGGTAGTTCAAGTGGACCTACCTTGATATCAATTATTGTTCCGGTAGGTGCTCAGAATGTGGTTATTCCGGGTGAAGGTATTCGTTGTAATGTTGGCGATCCCTATTTAACACTGACTACAACTGTAGGATCTATTACAGTATTTTATGGTTAAATATGCCAAGTACATCTCCAGCGCAAAAACGGACGATGGCAGCGGCGGCTCACAATCCAGCTTTCGCCAAGAAAATGGGCATTCCAGTTTCTGTAGCGAAAGAATTTAATCAAGCAGATAAGGGTAAGCATATGAAGAAGGGTGGACATATGAAATCTGTAAAGCCCCGTTTACCGGCGGCATTGATGGCAGCGGCTGAACAAGCCCCTCCACCTAACGCTTCTGCGGGTCCCATTACTTCAGGTCAGCCCGGTGGTATGCCTCCCGGCGCACCCGGCATGAAACATGGTGGAGGAGTTAAGAAAATGGCTGCTGGTGGTGAAACGGTTAAGAGTGAAGAAGGACATACTAAAAAGTGGAGTCTTAAGGGCGAAGATAAAGATGCTCATGGTGAGAAAGTCTCCATGAAGCGTGGTGGTAAGGCTCGCGGTTTTGGTATTGCTCGTAAAGGTTATTCGGGTGGTGGCGGTGTTCGTTCTGGTGCAGATGGTATTGCAGAACGTGGCCATACTCGCGGTAAGTTTATTTAAAGGAGTTTAGAATGGCTAAGCATCATAAGATGGGCGGTCGTGTCGTAAAGACCCCGCATTCACCGCAGCATTATGAGGAACATGAGACACCTCCTCAAGAACATGGAATGTCTGATTCTGGCCCTCATCATGGTTCTCATCCCGAGCATTACGCTCCGCATCAGGAACATACTCGGAAGCATTTTCACGGGAAATAACTCCCTGATAGTTGGGGAGGCCCATGTATGACTACGCCGACCTACCCCACATCAGGGACAACTAATTTTAATCTTGACACCTCTACTCTTGTTGAAGAGGCATATGAGAGGTGTGGTACTGAACTTCGCTCAGGTTACGATTTCCGGTCCGCCCGGCGTAGCCTGAGTTTAATGTTTTTGGAATGGGCGAACCGGGGTATTAATCTCTGGACGGTAGACGGCCCGTACAGCATTACCTTGGTTCAGGGTACTGCGACCTATAATTTACCTGTCGATACCATTGATATTCTTGATATGGTAATTCGCACAGGCGCAGGAAGCGTCAGTACTCAACAGGATATTGCCATTACGCGGATTTCTGAATCCACGTATATGACGTTACCTAATAAGTTGACACAAGGTCGTCCAATCCAGTGTTGGATTAATCGGCAGGGGGGCATTAATAACACTGCGATGGGTGGAGTTAACCCACCTAATATCACGTTATGGCCTATTCCTGATGGTTCAACGACGTGGGTATTCGTGTATTACCGGTTGCGTCAGATTCAAGACGCGGGAACTGGTGTCGGCGGTCAGGATTTACCGGATCGGTTTTTACCAGCAGCAGTGGCAGGGCTGGCTTATTACATGTCATTGAAGATCCCTTCAGCTCAGATTCGCATCCCCATGCTCAAGCAAGCTTATGAGGAAGAGTGGATGCGGGCAGCCAACGAGGATCGTGAAAAAGCCACAATGCGGATAGTGCCGCGTAGGATGTTCCTTGGGTAATAAATACTCAAGTGGCAAGAATGCTATTGCAGAATGCGATGTCTGCGGTTTCCGTTATAAATTGTCTGAGCTACGGGAACTTATAGTAAAGACTAAAAAGACTAATATTCTGGCTTGTAATGAGTGCTGGGACCCTGATCATCCACAGTTGCAATTAGGAATGTATCCTGTCGATGATCCACAGGCAGTGATGAACCCACGCCCTGATAGTGCAGGGTATTATGAACAAGGGAATAAAGGCGCAGGTGGGAGTAGGATGACTCAGTGGGGTTGGAATCCTGTGGGTGGTGGAATGAATATTCCGGGGAACAATATCCCTAGATCTGAGTTAATTTTCCCTAATGCATTAGTAAGTCAAAGTTTTTTGGGTACCGTTGTAGTAACGGCTACTTAGGAGATGATCATGCACTCTGATGAAGCGGAGGATAGGAAGATGGTTAAGAAGATGGTCAAACCTGCTGCTTTGAAGATGAAAGGTGGTGGCGTGACTGGATTAGCAATGAAAAAGTATGGTCGAAATGTAGCTCGTGCGATGAATCAGAAAAGTTCTGGAAGGGGTCGGTAATGGCTAAGAAACATCATGTGGAGCAGCCGTTTAAGTATTTTCCGTTTGATACTAAAGATCCTATTGGTAAATTTAAACAGCCTGTTGAACTTAGCACTGAAGGTGTAGGTAATGGTTATCCACAAACAGGCATCGATAATGATGATGTGACAACTTATAACCGTGTGACACCATGGACTAAAAAGAAAGTCCGTGAAGATGCTCGTGGCACAGGTGCAATGGAACGTGGTAAGAAATTTGTTCGTGATGATAAATTTCGTGAGATTAATAAACGCTGGAAATAATTGATGGCTTTTCCATTGACATATACAGTAGGGACGAATTCCCCTAGTAATCTGTGGCAGTTGATTCAGGATTACACGAGTAACGTTGAATCTACTTTCCTAGCAGATATCCCTACTTTTGTTCAAACGGCAGAGGAGAGGATTTATAACAGCATTCAGATTCCTGCGATTCGTAAAAATCAGGTAGGAACTGCAACGGCGGCCAATTCATATTTAACATTACCGTCAGATTGGTTGGCTACATTTTCATTGGCCATCAGCGATACGACCCAGACGCCTGCTCCTTATATTTATTTAATTGATAAAGATGTCAATTTTATTCGAGAGGCGTATCCCACCGCTTCAGTAACAGGCACTCCTAATTATTTCGCTCAGTTTGATTCTAGTACGTTGATATTAGGGCCTACGCCTGATCAGTCTTACCCAGTAGAACTACATTATTATTATTATCCTACGACTATTGTAACAGCTGGTTCCACGTGGTTAGGAAATAACTTCCCTGAAGTTCTGCTTTATGGATCTTTACGAGAAGCGTATATCTTTATGAAAGGTGAAGCAGACGTATTAGAGATGTATGAGAAGAAATATGCCGAGGGTATGGGGCGTTTGAAGATGTTGGGCGATGGCAAGAATCGGCGGGATGCCTATCGGGATGGTCAGGTTCGGGTGCCTGTCACATGAGCATTATTCAGACGCAAACCACTTCTTTTAAATTGGAATTGCTTAGTGGTTATCACGCCTTCACAAGTAATTTTCGAGCTATCGATACTTTTAAAATCGCTTTGTATACCTCTGTTGCGCAATTAGATGCCACAACAACGGTTTATAGTGTAACGAATGAGGTGACAGGCACGGGATATTCAGCAGGAGGAATTGTACTCACTGTTATTGCTCCTACATCGACAGGTACTACAACGGGTGGAACAGTTTATTTTAGTTTTACAAATGCTGTATGGACTCCAGCGGTATTTACGACGGCAGGGGCTTTAATCTATAACTCGACACAAGGTAATCGTTCCGTAGCGGTTTTAGCTTTTGGAAGTAACATTACAGCAAGTAATACTTTTACAATCACATTTCCTCTTAATAATAGTAATAATGCTATTATACGAATTACATAGATTATGAAATCACTACGTTCACATGAAGGTTATCTTGTTATGGATCATCGGGCTTCGCCGGGGTTGCCTGATAGTCTAGTAATTTCACAGGGACTTATACCCGGCGCTGGGCGGGGGTTATTTGAATCAGCCACCTTTACTTGTCCTTATTGTGAAACAGTTGTGGTGATGAATCCGGATCGCTCACGTCCACGGAATTATGATCCTAAAACTGATCATTTAATCTGTGATAATTGTGAAGCGGTACGCGCAAGTGGCGTTGAGATGAAGACAATGAAGCAGATTGCAGATGAATTAAGAAATGAAGCCACTAAAACTGGGGTATCCAGCGAAGTGTTTCAATCACCTGTTATTATTCCCTAGGAGATTTCAATGGCTCGTTATGTTACGACTTTTACTTCTCAGGCCACAGTCGCCACTGGTGATACTTTAGCGTTGACGACACTGAAGTACACCGCGCTTGGCGGTAACTCAGCAACGATGCAGCTTAAGGTCAACGAAGTGCAGATTGGTGGTGAAGCCTCATCGGGTGCAGTGCAAGTGTATATCTTTGCCCGTGACACTACGGTGGCAGCGACATCATTGACTAGCGTTGGACTTACTAATGCTGCGATGGATGCAACGACTACAGCTCCGGGTACTCTGGCACTATTTTCTAATAGTTCCACGACATTCCCACAGCGTTCGGCTACAGCGCATTTGATTCAACACAGCTTTAATGCATTCGGTGGTTTAGTACGCTGGCAGGCACGGCAAGGTGAAGAAATTACGATTGTGGGTAATACACAGCCTTTGGGTGAATGTTCTTATTCGGGATTCACCGGTACCGTGGCAAGTGCTGCTTCAGGACACATTATCTACGAATTGGTGTAATTGATGTCTTCGGCATCGATGTATGCCGATAGAGTCAAAGAAACGACGACAACATCAGGTACTGGAAATATCACCACTGCTGGTGCGGTAACTGGGTTTCAATCGTTTAATACGGCGTTCGGCACGAATGTGTTTTTTGAATATTGTATCGAGGCTATCGATGGGACAGGTGCGCCTACAGGGGATTGGGAAGTAGGTCAGGGACATCTTTCAGCTTCTACGACGTTAGTACGTGACGTTGTTTTCTTTTCTAGTAACGCTAATGCATTGGTGAGTTTCGGTTCAGGCACAACTAAATATGTGTTCTGTACCATCCCCGCATGGCGTCAACCCACAATTGGTAAATCTATAGCGTGGCGCGCAGGTGCCGCAGGAAGGTGAGTCGTGCCCGCTAATGTAGACCCGATTTATTCTAAACAGGGTGATGTATCGAATAACGGTACGACTGCTATGAACCAGCTTGTGTTAACAGCAGCAAATGATTACACAGGCATTGGTGCTAATAATTCTTTGATTTTTACCGCAGGAGCGAATGGCTCTTACGTAGAACGTATTCGTTTTAAGGCTGGAGGTACAAACATAGCTTCGGTGGCTCGTATATTTATTAATAATGGTTCAACCAATGGAACAGCAGCGAATAATGTGTTCTATGGTGAAGTATCACTTCCTGCGACAACACTTACTGCGACTGCTGCGACTATTGAAATTGATTACCCAATGAATTTTCCACTTAATGCCAGCTTTCGTATTTATTTTGGACTAGGTACAACTGTAGCCGCAGGCTGGGTCGCTACTGTGATTGGTGGAGATTATTAATGGCCGATTGGTTCGGCCCACCGCCCTCAGCTTCAGCTGACGTAAAAATTTACGTCGGTAATCAGACTTCTAGTACCAATCAATGGCAAACATGGGTTAAGCCGCGTGGCAAGACCATGCTTTATGCATTTGCTATGGGTAGTGGCGCAGGTGGAGGAGGCGGATTTTCAGCAGCAGCAGCAGCAGCACGAGGCGGTGGCGGCGGCGGCGGATCAGCAGCTTACGCTAAATGTGTATTTCCGTTAACTCTATTACCTGACATTTTGTATTTAACTGTACCAGGCCCTAGTGCTGGAGGTGCAGCTGGAGCAACAGGATCATCAGGAGTACTTTCGTTGATTAATGTTTATCCAGATAATAGTACTGATACAAATGCAGTACTTATTTCTGGTGGTAGCACTGTACCAACAGGTGGCGGCGGTGGTACAGGCGTAGCCGCTGGGGCTGCTGGTGGTGCTGGTGCTTTAAAAACAACTCAAGCACTATTTTCTTCATACGGTTTTAACTCTGCGGCTCTCGCAGGAGTAGTGGGACTTATTGGTGGCGTGCAAACAGGAGCAGTAGGCACTAGCTCTCCATTTTCAACTTCCATAATTAATATGGGTGGGCCGGGTGGCGCAGGTACAACTTCAGCAGATTTTGCTGGGGCAGGGGCTACGGCTATATCGAATTCATATATTTCTATTATTGCACCAGCTGTCCCCGCTGCTGGCTCCAATAACGGATCAGATGGTCCAACACTTTGGAAGCCGTTCTTTTCATATTGCGGGTGTAGTGGATCAGCTTCCAATGCGGGTATTGGTGGTAATGGTGGTAATTCTGCTCCCGGTTCAGGCGGTCCCGGTGGCGGTGGAGGTACGACTGGAGGCAGCGGCGGGACTGGCGGGCCGGGCTTGATCATGTTGATCGCGTGGTGAAGTGGCTAATTTAGGTCATGATCCTCTAAGTAAAGCGCCTATTTCGGCGTTACCGGGACCATTAACTCAACCGTTTAATAATAGTTCTTCTTTACTCTCTGCGCCTGTAGTAAAGCAAACAGGTTTTGTTCTTGTTACAGCTAATTTACTGCTTACTACACTTGCTGCGGTGGCGATGTTCCCACCGGGTCAGCAAGTACATCAATCTGCACCTCCTCCGAAAGCACCGGTTTACGCTGAACAGTTTCGTAACTATTCGACGTTGGGAATTAATCCGAATCCTGCTGTTAGACAGCTTTGGGATTCTGCTCCTCCACTTAAATCTCCAGTTCAATGCTTTCAGCAACACAACACGCTGGCGCAGGGAATTAATCCTAATCCAGCGGTAAGGCAACAATTTGAGTCCTCACCGCCGCCTAAAGCGCCTGTCGTTGCTGAGCAATATCGGAACTATTCAACATTAGGGATTAATCCTAATCCTGCCGTTGTACAGCTTTCAGTATCAGCGCCACCTCCGAAGCCACCTGTATGGGCTGTACAGCAACATAATATTTTAGCGCAGGGAATTAATTCAAATCCTGCGGCTAAACAGCAATTTGAATCCGCTCCGTCACTTAAAGGGCAGGTTCAGTTATATCAATCATCTAACTTACTACCATTAACTACAACGGCAGTTACTGCACCCTTTTTGCCTGTTGATACTGCGCGATTACAGACTAAATATGAGGTTAAGGCTGATCAGTTTTTAAATTACAGTACATTAGGAATCAACCCTAATCCTGCGGTTGTTCAGCTTAGTGCATCTGCGCCACCCCCTAAAGCACCGGTTGTTGCAGAGCAATTTAGAAATTATTCGACGTTGGGGATTAATCCTAATCCAGCGGTTAGACAGCTTTGGGATTCCGCGCCACCACCAAAATATAAAGTACAGGTTGACCAACCATTAGTTCATCCATTAACGCTTGGGATTAATCCTAATCCGGCGGTTGTGCAGTTATCGGCGTCTGCGCCACCTCCAAAACCACCTGTATGGGCAGTTCAGCAGCACAACACATTGGCGCAGGGAATTAATCCCAATCCAGCGACAACGCAGTTAAGTACTTCGGCCCCATCAGTTAAGACGCCGGTAACGTTCGCTACGGCGACAAA
>Ga0137398_10000003_pt1 | contig 64275 bp, 42 predicted proteins | sample czorhiz216metaG_FD_106659 | JGI IMG/M metagenome (GOLD analysis project Ga0137398, IMG submission 106659) | Vadose zone soil microbial communities from Angelo Coast Range Reserve, California, USA - czorhiz2.16 metaG | ecosystem: Environmental > Terrestrial > Soil > Vadose zone | place: USA...
AAATAGTATCTTTCAAATATACCGTTCTTTTTCTGTCTACTAGCAACACAATATTTATTAGTTTTTTATTCTATGGGACGGGGATGCGTTCTTAGCCCTTAGACGATACATTGGTTTTTGATATTTCAACTTGATGGTCTATTTCTAGAATTTTTAATATTTCTGCTTTCTCATCTTCAGTTAGATTCTTACTTTTCTTTCATCACGTTTCACATTTCTCTTGATTTAATTTGTTTTCGACGTTGTCATATCGTCCAAGACCTTCTTTAAATTCATATAATCTTCTCATGATTGAGTACATTTTGGTATAATTACTTTCTTGTACAAATTCTTCTCCTCATATATTTATTTTATTATTTTTGCTTTCTTGAAAGTATCTTTTATTCGATTCAATTAAGACATTTTCATAAAACTTACCTACAATTAAACATAATAATTGTTCTAAAAGCATGGTTGATATCGTAAAATTGTCAATATTTGGATAATTTAACATTCTTTTTACTTTTGGATTACGACTCTTTACTATTTTTCATAATATACTGTTTTCCTCACAATTTTTTAGACTAAAATTCTGTTTTATTCGAATTTCACCTTTGTAAAGATAACTTATTATACTATTAAAATATTTTTTTAGACCGTCATATTTTATTATTTCTTTTACTGTTATAGTATGAAGACTTTTTATATATGGATATTCCTTTGATAGAATTTCTATATCTGAGGGACTTAATCCTACTCTGTTAAAACTGAGATCCATTTCAATGGGTGATCGACCCTTCTTTTTTGGAGTTTGAGGTCTTCCTCGTGTTTCACTTTGTAGTTGTCCGTCTTCTCATCTATATTTTAATCCTAACAGTTTTAGATCATGTCGTTTTTCGTCATATTTCTTTACTATTCTACTTTTCTTTTCATCTACTTGTAAACCTGCAATTAAAAATGCTTCACTTTGATTAAGTGTTTGTATAAAATTATCACCTCCGAGTTTCTCAAAATCACTTTGACTTTTTATGTAAATACTTACATCATCTGCATACGTTAATACCCTCATTTCAGGACTAATCTTCAATTGCCGACGAAGATCGTCCATTCCATTTTTGATTGCTATATTTGCAAGCATGGGATTAATTGGTAATCCTTGAACTAAGTTTCTACTATATAGATCAAAGTTTTTATTAAGAATTCTTTCTATTTGTCCATCCAAACTAGGCAAATCTTTTATTTTTGGTTGATTTACTTCAAGTGTGATAAATGCTAATAACATTCGTACTCAATTTTCTGGAATTTCATATTTTTCAATTAAACTTTGAATCAATGGTCCTTTATTTATATTATTAAAACATGCAGAAAAATCCATTTCTATTATTATTGGTCATTCTAACAAATCATTTTCTAGTATTTCCTTTCAATAGGTACTAACTCCCCGTCCATACATGAAACCATGATAGTCATTTTTCGAAAGAATTAAATCAAAGTAAATCATTAATATTTTATTTATTCCTGATAAATATAATCTTACTCCTTTTTCTGCTATGGCTAAAACTCGTCATTTTTTTCCGTCTGGAATTCATACCTCCTGTACTTTCCGTAGGGGAGATTCTAGTAAATTACAATTCAAATAGACTTTCATTATTTTTATTAAATCTCTAAGACTTAGTTCTTTGTACCAAGTTGGTTTTCAATTTATTAAATTTAATAAAAATCATGTTGGACAACTTGTCATTAGTTTTTCCGATAATTTTCAAAACTCCTTCTTTTCAAATTTTCTATTGTAATATAATAATTCTATCATTTTGTGTACATATGTATTTAGTCCTCTCATTACACCTTCCCTTCGTACATAGTGTATTACTTCGTTTGGATCAAAGTCTTTGTTACTGGTAAGTTCTCCGGAATAGGCTTTACTTGATAATCCAAACACTTCCAATAGAAGATTTTTTGCATTAGTTTCGTTTACTTTAAAACCCCTTATATCTGATAACATTTTATATGGAGTCCTTTCTCCATTTCGTGTAATATGACGGTTTGATTGACCCCGAATTTTTCCACGACTTTCTCATATAATGTTCTCATCAGTCTTCGTTGCTATACTTCGTGTTTCCCTTACTTTTATTTTTTTCCCTTTTTTTAATAAGACTAATAATATTGTTCCTGCTAAATTTTTATAAGTGGAGAGTTTGTTGAATTTTTCACTTCAATTTTTTTTTACAATTTTAATTAAATTTTCTATTATTGACTTCATTTTGCTTATCTTCTAAAGATATTCTTCAATGTGTCAATTCACGGATTATTTAATCAATTTGTTCCAAATCAATTTGGGCTTATTATTCAGACTCCTAAGTTTCATAACCAATCAGGCATTATATGCACAATTGATCCTGTTATTAGTCCAAAGTGCATTCATAGTCAACCTAAACTATTTGATAATCACATAGGTGATATACTTTCTAAAACTAACCGACTAGTCTCATATATAGGAAATACTCAATCCAGTAAAACTCAGTCAGGTAAATATCCTCATATATAACTTATTATACTTATTGTACTTTTTGTTATTATAATTCACTTCCCTGTACTTATTGTTTGTTCTTTTATTCCCGTAAATCATATTTGATATTGATCATATATGGCTAAGTTTACAAAATAAAATCATTTTTGTACAAAGGCAGGTAATAATTCCCATATTGCATCCAGGTTTATAAATGTTAGTGAACATGCCTTTACCAAGACATATAGACCTGCACTTACTATTGGTAACAATAATATATACACTCCTCAACTTATTAGTTTGGATCATCATGTTAAAAATATTATTATTCTTGCAAAGGGACTTATAAAACTTGATGCAACTGCACTATTTCTCAAAACATGTACTAAACTATTACCTACGGTATGTACTCCAAAAGGTTGATTTCTTATTATTAAAATCATAGTTTTACTTATTTCTCAAAAGCTTCTTACTGCCATGCTTGCTACAACTTGTCTTATTCCCTGACCTCAGAACAATGTTCCTATCAAATTGTTTGTCATGAATGGACTAAGCAATTGTATTGCTCTCATTAGTATAAATGGAAAAAACATAATTATTATTTTCTATTAGATTAAACCTTCATTAGCTAAAGAATAACCTTCGATATTGCACTCAGGTTTCTTTTCTTTTCTTCAAATCCAGTTTAATAGAAGCCTCCAAAACAAATAGGCTGGAGAAATAATAAATAAAAAGGGTTTCCCTTTTAATTAGAAAGATTCGGTATATATTTTAATAAACATAGGAACAATATTAAATTATTCGCAATACATTAAGATAAGGATTATTATCATTAACTTACAAAACTTTTAATATTACGTCGATTAAAGAAAAAACACTTTAACCAACGTAAAGAATGAAAAAGGGGTCTGTGTTGAAAAATTTATGGAAATTTTAAATAATTAATTTAGCTTATAATTTTAACATTGGATTAACATGAAATAATTAAATAAAAAATAAAAATACTAATAGTCAAAGTATTAGTATTTACTAAAATTTAATCTCTAGGAGTATAAAATATATCCATTTGAGCTTGTTTAATCGAATTTTGAGTTATTGTATCACCTGAACCATCAGATCCACTTGGGGATGAACTTCTTTCTAGTATAGATGAGGAAAAAGTTTCATTCTCAATATCCCAAGGATTATTTAGACTAGGTACTGCTTTTGAAGGATCTTGTCTTCGAGATCCTAATCTTTCGTTAAGGTTACCACTTTCTGCTCTACCTCAATCTATAGCATTATCTAATAATTCTCTTCCAGTATAAGGAATGGAACCAGCTGGATTATCTAGAATAGTTGGTATTGCAGGAGTTTGATTGTCTGTAATACTAATTGTATGGGGTATTGTGTTAGAAGTTGGTGCAGGAGGGTTAGGAACAAGAATGTTATTTCCATTACCGCCTCCGCTTCCAGGAACATCTCAGTAATATCAGACTATAAAACCACAAATTAATATGGCAGCAACACTTAAAGTAATAACTATTTCAGTATTAGTTAAGAAAGGTTTTTTAATTACTTCAACAGATTCAGGTTTTATTTTAGCCTTAGGAATTGACTCTGGCTTTATATTATTTATTTTAGCAGTATCCTTTCACCAATTTAACCAGTTACTATATAGGTTAAGGTATTGAACATAAACTCATTGAGGAACATTAAATTTAAAGATATCAAAGAAACTTAAGACTCAACTAACATCAAATCCAGAAATAGCATAAATAAATGCATATATCCCAATTTTAAATGGTCACAATATAAATTTTTTAAATAAAATATATTGTTTATACAATATTAGGGTTGATACAAAAGTTACTCAAAATATTATTTTAGGATTAGTGTTAATTAAATCGTTGGGACTAACTCCTCCTATAGTTGGAGTTGAAGTTACTATCCTAAAAAATATATTGTTTGATACTCTATTTAGTATAATGTCCCTTAAAAAGATTAGAGACTGCATTAAAGATAAAGTAAGTAACTGTGCCCTAAAATTACTAGTTATTAAATTAAAATTCATTCAAGTTATAAACCTGAATAAAAAACTTCATACAATTGTATGGAAAATATAGTTAAAAAATCTAGTTATCATTATTGTTAAAGGAATTAAAAAAATTAATTATTTTATTATAAAATCAATCTATAACACCTAGGCTCATATTATTTAATATATTAAATGTATTCGAAAAGTCATAACCAAAATATTTTAAAACATAATAGATTAATGCTATTTTAAAAGGTATCCATAAGATTTTAAATAAGTTATTTATTAGTCTTTTTATTAAAGCTAATAAAATAAAAACTAAAAAAAAGTTTTATCATTTATTCTCAGGATCTGTAAAATTATTAGCTACTAGTTTAGAATATAAAAAATTTTGGTCTAATTTAGAGTCAAATGATTCCGAATCAGAAAATAATGTACTGAAAAGTAAAAACATTGAAGGTATTCTTAATAAATTAGAAAACCCTGTTTTATTTAATAAAGCTAATAGAATAACTCATATTTGTGACGGTTTTAAATAAATAAAAAACCTATAGGATAAAGAGAATAACTTTTTATATATTTTATAATTTATTTTTGGTAAAGTAGATTTTAAGTTTCATCTTAAAGCTCTTAGTGTTATAAATTTTATCATTGTAGAATAATTAAATTTTTATTGTCACTTGGACAGTTAAATTTATGTGGATTTAAATTAATTTTTTTGGTGAAATAAACTTTTTGTATTATAATAATATTATTTCAATTTATTAGTAATTAGTTACTAATTTATTTTTTACCTAATAATTATTAAATAAAATAAAATCTAAATTAAATTAAATTAAATAATTTAATTAATTAAATTAAATAAAATAAAAATAATTTAATCCTTGAAGAATTTTTAAATATTCTTATTGTAACTATAAAATTTTATTTTAATATTACAATATACCTCTAAACTACTTATAAATATTTATTTATTTATATTTATGTAGTATCTACGGTGGTTAGGTTAAACATAAGTCGCAACCTATTAAAGTTAACCGCCATAAATAAATATTTAAAAAAACAATACAAAAGCTATAATTTATATAGGAATAGTAATGGGAAAAGGGGTTGGGATTAAAGTAAGTGGCATTAAAGGTTTACGAGCATAATTATTATAATTTTTTATATTTTAATATATATTATAAAGGAAAAAGATTAATAAGGATAAGTACGAAACAATAAAAATAAAGTAAATAAATATTTCTAAGTACGAGAATTCGGATATAATTTGTGTATTTTTATTTAAGTATTTTAAATTTTCTGTTTGGTTAACCGCAGTTGGTTTTTTACCTAAAATAGGATGAATTATTAGGTTATATTTTATTGGGAATGATATAAATTTGAAGTTTACATCTGGAGTATTATAAATAGTTTTAATTTTACCTTGAAGACCATGTACAATAACATTAGATTTTTCTACATTTAGACTCAAACTATTTCATTCTACCCTGAAATTAGTTCTTTCAATTTCAACTGTTTCTCCTCTTAATAATTTTCTAAATGATTCATAATTTAGTCTTAAAGAATCTATAGCACTTGATCTTATTACTTCTTGGCTATTAGAATTTTTAATATAGTAAAGTTTTTTATTTATTTATTTAGCTTAAATTATTTTATTTATTTATTTTCTATTTGTTCTTTGTACATTATATGTTTCACACTATCATTAAATATGTTATTTCCCAGTATAATAATACTATTTATTTTATTTTATTTATTTTATTTTATTTAATTAAAAATGTTTCAATCCCTCCATATTAATTTAATTGTTCCTTGTTTGGGTTTACCTAGACTTAAAACCTAGGTAATTACAAAACTGAAAATGGGGGTTTTATTAATTTAGTAAAAATTAATATAAATTATTAAGGGGTAAATAAAGTTAGATTTAATTATACTTAATTTTAATCAAATATACAAATAACACCTATTATAAGGGGTTTATAATATTTAATTATACTTTTATCCTTTCTTTTTTCTATTTTACCCTTGAATATTTCATGTTTCACTCTTATAAATATTAATTAATATACCTGATTAATCATAATATATTTATTTTTTTTTTTCTTGAATTTATTTTCTTTCATCCAGTATACACATACTTTGTTTATTTTTTATTAATATTATATTTCAAAAATATTAAATAATCACTAATATGTGTAGATACCCCCTAAATTAGTATAAAATATTAAAATAATATAATTTATTCTTCCTTTTCTTTTATTTAATTGACACATTCTTCCAGTATTTATGATCTTTATATTTTATTTTATTTAATTAATAATATACCTTTTTACTTCTTTATTATTAAAATTTTAGGTTTTAAATAAACTTTAAAATAAAATTAAAAAATAAATAAAAAGAATAAAAATTCATCTTCTTTTATAAAAACATTTAATTTAAAAAAATGTTTTTTTCTTTGTGAGTAAAAGAGAAACTGATCTTTTAAAGATATTATAAAATTTAACTTAAAGCCTCATGAATAGATAGTAAAAATATTATTATTTTAATTTTATTTAATATTATAAATTATACGAAACATTTGGTTTTAATTAAAATAAAATTTAATGAAAAGTAAGGGCTTTTAACTTAACCGGTAAAGTATATAATTGTCATTTATAAAGATGTCTGTTCGAATCAGATAAAGCTCGAGTACTTTACCGGTCTTTTAGTATAAGGGTTATTACGCCTACTTTTCAAGTTTGTAATATCAGTTCAAATCTGGTAAAGATCAAATTTAAATTTTATTTATTTTAAATTTATTTATTTTATTGAAACCCTAATATTTAATAGAATCATATTTATTTATTAATATTAACTTTCTTCCAGTATTTATCTATTCTTAATCTTATTTTCTATACCTTTTCTCTCTTTATTTATTTCCTTGTACACTCCTTATATTTTAATTTTTATTTATATTTTAGTTAAATTTAATTATATTTAAATTTAACTTTTACTTAGAATTTGAGGTAGATTATAAATTTTAATAGGGTTAAGAAGGAATTGAACCTTAATTTTTCAAATTTGCAATTTGACTACAGAACCATCTGTAAACTTAACCCTCTAATATTATATAATATTATAGAATATTTTTATAATTAAAATTTGTAATATAAATAAAAATAAGACAAAGGATAGTATGTTAATTGAAATTTAAAATATTTGAAACGATGTATTATTTTTTTTAATAAATTTTATTTTCTGCCTTGCCATAGTTTATAGATGGAAATAAAAAGGCAGATAAATTAATTGTATTTGTAATACTTAATTTGTAATTGAATTACTAAATTTATTAAAAACAAGTGGACTCGAACCACTGACCTTTTCTTTAAAAGAGAAACACTCAACCAACCGAGTTCTGTTTTCTATTTTATATTTTAAATTTTTAAATTGTATATTTTAATTTTCAGTACAGTATTAGCTTAAATTTTTAATTTATTTAAATTTTATTAAATTATTTCTAAACAACAAATAATAAATAATAATTAACAAATAATAATTTAAAAAATAATAATAAAAAAACATATAATAATTAAAATAAGTGGCACTAATGGTTTATGAGAAAAATATGAGAAAAAATATGATAAAAATATGATAAAATTATTTTTTTATTAGTATTAAATTAATACCATACTGAGTTGACCAGATTCGAACTGGTATAAGCCACCTCCAAAAAATGGTGTTTTTCCAAATTAAACTACAACTCATTTATCTTTCCTGTGTGTCTTTCTGCTATAGCACATAAAGCACAGACAGAAACAAAGGCCACATTCCTTTATCAGGCTGGCGGAGACAAATTATAAATTTAAAAGTAAGTATAAATTTTCTATTTTAAAATAGCAAATACCTTTAATTTTGTTTTACCTTCTACACACCCTTATTTTTTTTAAATTTTTAAAATAAATTAAATATTTTTAAAAAAGTTTTTATATAGGTAAATATATAATACCCCCTATTTAATTATTTATATTTTATTTTTTTATGCACGCACCAATCCAGAAAAGGGATTAAATTACCTATTTTATAAGCACATCTGTATCTTTTTTTTCAATCATTTATATTAATTTTCTTATAATTTACAAAATAAATTTAATTAAATACACAGATTTTATATAATTACTTGGGTGTATCACCCTCTATTTTTTTATAAAATATTAAATATCTTATTAGAATATTGGCAATTAATATTTTTTATATTCCCCTAACAACACCTATACCTCTTTTTTATTATATAATTTTATTTCCCTTTATAAATATCACACCTATGTTATATACCCTAAAATTTTTAAAATTTGTATTATCTCTTTTAATATAAAATTTTAAATTAAAAAATAAAATTAAATTAAATTATTTATTTTTAAATATTTATTTAAACCTTAGGTTAAGTTGAATTAAAAAATAAAATAAAATAAAAAATAATTTAATTTAATTTAAGGATTTGGGGTTATAAATACCGATGTTATTTTATTTTAAAATTTAAATATATACCTGTTCAATACTTTTTAGTTGAGTCCTCCGACGACGGCAGATGAAAACCGTAACTAAATACCCATTAAAAAAACAATTTAAATTTTAGTACAAGTATTTGATACAACAGAATATGAAAATTCTAATTTAGGATTAAAACCACTCAAGGTGATGCGGTTAACTAATCCTTAATCTCTCACAATTTAATTAAATTAATTAAAAGAATTAATTTAATCCTAAGAAAAAGTTTCATATTGATTTAACTTTAAATTAATTCTAACTATACAGATGGAGGCGTTTTTATTATATTTAATTTTATTTCTTTATGGCCTGTAGGGGAAATTGTTCACATGAAATTAATTTGTAAAATAAAATTTATCGTTTTATAACAGCAAGGAAGGTCACCAATGCAAACCGTTCCATTTTACCTCATATAGGTAGTGCTAAGAATAGTATATTTTTTAATATATTAAGAGGGTTAGAAGACGAACTTGGAAGCTAAAGTAAAAGGAAAAGAATGTTAATATTAAAAAATATACAAGCTTATTTTAAACCTTTGGTTTTATAATCCCATTAATTATTTTATTTATTTTTTACTGAATAAAAATAAACCATACCTTAATATTATCCTTATTTTATTTTTTTATTTCATCTTACATTTTATGGTTAACCGCTACTTTATACTTATTTTATTTAATATTAGTAAAAAAAATAAAATAACACATATTAAGTATAAAATTTTAATCCAAGATTGAGAATTTATTAAATTTAAAAACAAATTGTTTAAACTATATTACTCAACAATAATTATACTTTTTATTTTATTATTTAAAAATAATAATATACCCTTAGATTCTCTGTATAATAAATTTTATTTTTTATAACATTAATTAAATATATTAGTATTATTAAAAATTGAGAATTTATTCATTTTAAATTTTCTTTATTTAATATTTATTATTCAGTATTTATTATATTATTTATTTATTTATTTAAAAACAATTTATTATCCTTAGATTCTCTGTATAATAAATTTTATTTATTTATCCTTATTCTTATAGTAACTTTAATATTAATATCTGATTCTTTAATTAAATTTATTTTTTATTTTTATTTAAATATTAAAAGTTGTATTCATTCTTTAAATGAAATAAAATTAGATACTTTAAATATAAAAATAAATTTACAGAAGTTGCGGTTAACCCTTATAAAAGTCAAGTAAGAAAATTTAGTATTTACTCTCCTAATGCTTTTGTTAATAAAGATAAATCTGAAAAAAAAGATTTTAACCCTAAATTATACCCTTATCTTTAAGAAGCTGAACCTGTTGAAGTAAGATTAAAATGATTTAAACAGCAAGATATTAAAAGGCGTATGGAGGAGGTTATTTAGGTTATACTCACATCTATAATTTAGGTAATGTTTAACAATTTTTTATATTCTCAGATCCTGGTAACTTTAAAAATAAGTCTAACTTAGAATCTAAACTTAAAGATTATGTTTATGAATTACCCGAAACTGAAACATTATCTATCTTACCGGTTTTAAGATGGGAATATTCTGAAAAGGAATATAGATCCCTATCAATATCTGAATAATTAAAAATAAATAAATATATTTCTATTAAACTATTGGGTGAAACTATCATAAACGATATATATGATATGCCAATATAATATAGCCTTAGATATGCTGATTTATATTTTTTATCCAGGGAAGACCTTGACTAAGCGTCGATTAATTTTATTTAGATAGATTTAAAGATAGAGATGATCTTTCCTATCATTTCAATGAAGTCCTTGAAAATAAATTGTCAGCTTGGTCAAATAACTTTAATATAACAGATTCATCAGAAAAACTTTTAGGCTTAAAAAATTATTTATATAAAAATGTTTATATGGATAGCTAAGGTGATCCTCTTTATGATAAATCTCAAACTTTAATAGGGTATAGGATTGATAATAATAAATGTGTTTCTATTAAAACTTATTATAATTAAAACAACTTATTATGTAATAAAGTTTCAATTAGGGATTTCGATATAAATACTTTATCATTTAAAATTTATTATTTAAAAAATTGAGTAGATATTAGAACAGAATCAGGTTTTATAAGAGAATATAATAAAAATAAATATTATTATGAGAATAAAAATAATATTATAAACGTTGAATCAGTATATACTTGTTCCTCTTTCCCTATAAGTAAAAAGGATATTAACTTTGATACCAAGATCGGAACTCTTGATTTATAAACATATGGTAGCGATAGCACAAATCTAGGTCTAGGTTACCATAATCTTTATGCTGGAGGATGAGCTACACAAAAGAATAAATTTTATTTTTATATAAATAGGAATGAAACAAGTGAACAATTTGTAAATAAAATATTTATGAGTATATTTATGACTAAGAGTCTAAATGGTTATACTTTAATATGAACCTAATTTGGGAAGATTTTATTCAGTGTTTATTCTAAAATATTTAATAATAAATAAAAGCTTTTATCTTTCTCCTATTTGAAAAGATAATACTATAATTTAGTTAACTATAAAATCAGGTGATTCTAAATTTATTTTATTATATTCTTTACAGTTAATACCTGAAAATTTAAATTATATCTTAAAAGAATTTAAATGTGAAGTTAAAATTCTTTATTTACCTTATAGTTTAGTAAATAAATATTTTAATTTATATAGGTGATATACCAAATAAAACTTTCTATAATAATCTTTCTGACGCAGACTATCAAACTATATCTAATGATAATTGAGACCTAAGAAAAGAAACTGTTAAGTATCTAAAATAAGATGTCTTAGGTTTACTTGAAGCAATAATTAAGTTTAGTGATATAATTTATAATAAATATCAATTAAATATTACAAAAATTAAAACTCTTCCGGAAGAGTTTTATCCCTTGCATCCTATAGATCTTCAGATTTACCCGAAAATTTAGATAAAAAATTAAAATGATTAAGGGTGGTCTAGAAAATGAAATAAGAAAAGCTTATTTTGAGGTAATGTTGACGTTTTTATATATAAAATAACTAAAGCTTATCACTATGACCTTAATTATCAATATCCTAAAGCAATGTTACAAGATATGCCTGTAGGTGACCCAATATTATCTATAGAAACTAAATTAGATAAGATTTTTGGATTTATTTATGGAAAATTAATTTGCCCCAGCGAACAAATCCTTCAAGTACCCTTTATTCAATATAAAGTCCAGCTGGCTCTACATATTCTTAATTAACAGTAACATCTTATATAAATTATGAAAGTAAAACTAAATTTGCGATAAAAATTAATAAAGATAACGAATCTTTGACGAGAATTATATTTATTTTTTTTTAATTTTATGTCTTATATAATTATAATTTAATAACAAATTGAGAAAGACAGATTTAACTATATATTAGAAAATATACTAATTGATTATTGTATTAAATATTGGAGAAACTGTTTATATTATTTATAAAATTATTTTATGTAATTAAAATTACCCAGAATAATATTTAATTCTAAATAATTTAATAAATTAACAATAAAAATACATATTTGTTTATACAATAATAATTACATAGACAGTATAGCCTAGCCAGTTTAGACACTATACCCTTAAAGACAGTATAGACAGATAAATTTTAAAATTTTCTAACAATTAACTAATTAGTTAATATAATAATAAAAAATAATAAGTTTCTAATATTTTTTATCCTTTAAAAAATAAGATAGAAAAATTTTTCTCTCTCGGATTCGAACCGAAATTAACACTTTAGAAGAATGTAGTTCTAACCATTAAACTAAGAGAAAATTTTTAGTTCTAATATTTAATTAATTATTTATTTTATACTTTCTTTTAAAAAATTAGATGTAGTAAGACAAGAAAGAATAGGTCAGTTACGTCAAGATAGACTAGAAGGAATATTAGCTAATTAAAACCTTAATGCTCCTTCATCATCTAATTAGGTTAAGGTGGGTTGACCGAACCTCCCTTCTTCATCAAATATTACTTCTTCAAATACTTCCTCTGTAGAGCCATCTTCATCTGTAGAATCTAATACTTCTAATACACCAGATCATTCACGTCCGATAAATACAACGGGATCTATTGGATCTGAGGATTCATCTTAAACAATTAGAGCTTAAACCGGTCCAGAAGGTAATAAAAAATATGCAAATTTAAAATAAATATTTGATCCTAGAGATCAAATTTAAATCTTTACAAGAGTAATTATCTTTATTTTTTTCCTTATTTTTATTTGAGATAAAAACATTTTTCTGTATATTCTTTATACTTTATTAATTTATTTTTCCTACGTTTAATCTAAATCTCTACTTAATCGTTTATTACATTTTTTACTTTATTAATTATAAATTTTATTTTCTTCCAAAATATTTTCCTAATATAAAATAAACCCTTAAAATATAAACAAAATTTAAGGTGCAATTAAATCTTAATAGGTTAAAATTTAAAAAAAGGGGGTTTTAAATTATAATATATATTTTACAATTTATTTTAGGGGTATTAAATTTTCCTTTATATTTATATTTTTGGGTTTTTATTTTTATTCTTTAAAATAAAAATATAATACCTTTATTTGACATATTAAATAATAGACACCTTCCTTCCAGTATTTAAATAATAGACACCTTCCTCCCTTTATTTAAATAAAATCTTTTATTATTTTATTTATACCTATTAATTACTTGTTATAAATATAAAATTTTATTCTAATACCAACACCTCCCTTATTTATATAATTTATTTATTTAAAAATAAAATATAATTAAATAAATGTAATAAATGTAATATACCTAAATTATTTTAATAGAATTTATTAAATATAAAATTTATTTATAGTTTTATTAATTTGGTAATTTTGTCTGCCTATGTCTATAGATGGACAGAATAAGATAATTTCTTTGTTAATCCTTTATTTATTTATTCATTTATTTATTTATTTATTACCTAAGAATTAAATATAGGGGTTAAAGAAAAATTAAGAAAAGGAAAAGGGGATTGGATTAAAGCAAGTATCTGTTTTGGTTTACGAGAAAATTTTACTAGTAAATTATAAATAAATGATTAATCTTTGCTGGTTAACTAGATATTTTATTTTATTATTTTATTTAAATTTTAATTAGAAAATAAAGTACTAAACCCATGAAAAGATTACTCAAATTTAATCAAGTTTATAAATATAATTCTTGGTTCTTGGAAGGAGATATATCTGTCTGTGGTGCCTATATAAAGCAAACAGACATAATTTATTTGTATTTATCTTTCTTTCCTTTCCTTATAATTTGACGTGTATTATATTCATGCTTATAATTATCTAAATAGAATTGCTCTCGAGTAAATCTATTTTCAGGAGAACAATATTCAAGAATTTCTAAAGAAAATTTATTATGTTTATATTTTAATATAGCTTTATATATAAGGCTTTTACTTTTATTAAGGGTAGATTTAGAATAATAACTATAAAGTCTGTTTCTAATATTTTTAGATGAACCTATATAAGAATTACCATTTAATAGATTTGTTCATCTATAAATTCCACTTTTATTTTTATTTTCTTGTAGAATTTGCGATTTTTGTAATTTACAATTTTGGTATAATTTAATTGGTAATATATTTTTTTTCATTATTTTAATTTTCAAATTTTATTAATTTTAACAAACATGTAGCTATATCTACATAACTTTTGTACTTTAATTAATTAATTAATTTTAATTAATTTTAATTTTAGTTTTCCTATACAAACAGGAAATTTTATTTGTATATTTAGTTTTTCCTGTACAAATAGGAAATATTTAAATTTATCACAACATAAGGAATTTGTTAGGTGATCATAAGCTTTTAGATAAAATTTTATATCTTGAATTGATAAATTATATTTTCTATCAATCATTTCAAATATTTCTAATTCTGTCAAATTATCTGATGTTAACTTATTATTTTGTAAATAGAATATTGTTTGTTTCATTTTATTTAATTTTTATTGTTTACGGTTAACCGCTATTTAAATCTAGAAAGAGAAAATTTTGTCTATAAATTGAGTTACTCTTACCCTCAATTTATGTTACTATTTATATATACTTAACTTTAACTGAAAATCTCAATTAATTATAATTTAATAATAAGTTTAATTTTAAATGACAGGAAATTAATCTAAAGTAAAAGGTAAACTAAGTTTAAGTTTATTTATTAATAATTTATTTATTTATTAAATTTATAACTAAACTAAATCCCTTAACAAAATAAAAGTTAAATTAATATTATATTTTATTTTATAATATTAATTTAAGGGTATATAAAATAAGTATAAATAAAAATAGATAAAAATAATTATCTCTTTATAGTATAAACAAAATTTTAATTTATTGGGGAAAAGAGTCAAATTTATAATCTAAGGTAATAATATTTGGCTAGCTAAATATTAATATATAGTTAAATCTTAATATAATAAAATAGATTATAGATTTTTAATATATTTTATAATAAATAAGATAAAAAAGGAGAATTAATTAATTTTACCTTATATTCACAACCTTAAATGGATCTTTTTTAATAGTTAAATAGGGAGAAAACTAAAAATAAAACAAGATTAAGGTTAAATCATTAAATAGGCATAAGACAAATTTATAACCAGATTAAAGTATAATCAATGATTTAATTTTATATCACAATTAGATAGAGAGTTAACTGAATTTAAACCAAGGTTAAGGTCTAATTAAAGAATTAATTAAAATTTAATAATTTATTGGGTTAAAGAGGATAATCTCAAGTTAGTTAAGTATTATTTAATTTATTGGGTTAAAAAGTTATTAATTAGCGGATGGTTGAGGGTCTGATAGATGTATTATATATAAAAACAGATTACTCGTGGTGGAAGATAACAGGAATGGCGATTTAAGTTTATAATTCTGGTGGGTTGGGATAGGAATTTAATTTAACCATTTATAAATTATAATAATTAGTTTAGTTCTGCTAACTATTATTTATTAAAAATTTTATAATAAACTCTTTTTTATTAGGTTATTGAATAATTAAATATTATGAGTATAGTATACCGTGTATCTTAAAGTTTTAATTTTAATTTTTTTATATTTCTTTAAGTAAATAATATTTAGAATTAATTCAATATTAGGTCTTTTTTAAGACATTTAAAAACAAAACAATATGTTAAAAACATTAAATATTTTTTTTAATCTTTTTTTTAATCTAAAAAAAAGTATATTAATTATCAATAAAAACGGGGAATTTAAATATTTAATTATTTTATTTTTATTATTTCAAATTTCAACTAATTTATTTTTATTTATTTTTTCTTTTTCAATTTTATATACTTTATTTATTCTATACTTTTTATTTTATATCTACAAAAATAATAAAAGAAAAAACAATTTAAATAAAAATTATTTACAAGAAAGTATAATAAAAGATTTAGAATTTATTTTATTTAAAAACAATGTATTCAAAGTTTATTATTCAACAATAATAGTTTTATTTATTTTTATTTTTAGGTCTTTTAACATTAAAATTTTCTTAGCTTTTAATTACTTGTCTATTTATATTTTTTATTATTTATTTCCTATATTTATAATTTGTGCCATAGCTTTGGTTTTATTTAGTAATAAATTTATTTTAATTTTATTTAAATTTTATACAAACATTCAAGTTTTAATTAAATCTTTAAACGAATTTAAATTATATTCTACGGATATAAAATTTAATATTATTAAACCTGTATTATTTACTCAAAGGTATTGTACAAGAAGTTTTTCTACTAGTTCAATTAATAATTATTAATTAGGTTATGATCCTGCAATAGAAAAGTTAAGTAATTATCAAATAGTAGAATTATTTTAAACTGATCCTGAATTTCATACAAAACATCAAGCTCACCATAAAGCCAAAGCAGTAATATAATTTAAACAAATATATGGAGGAGGAATACTAGGATATTCGGATATTAAGTTTTTCGGTAATGTATCTCAATTCATTGAATTAGCAGGATTAGAATATTTCCAATATAAAGACAACTTAGAAAATAAATTAAATGAGTATCTTAATGAAATACCTGAAAGTGTAGTTTATTCTGTTTTACCTGTTTTAAGATGACAGTATCTTAATGGGGAACATCATTCTCTTTCTATATCAGAATCAATAAAATTAACAAGAGACACAGATCGAAACTTATTGACAAAAATAATATTATTAAATATATCCGAAACTTTAATAATTTACGAACTTCAAGGTTTAGATATTGAGTTTATATTGATGGGTAGACCTTGATTAAACGCAGATGATTTTTACTTAGAAAAATAAAATCTTACCAGTATTTTTGATGGGCAGATAGAAAAGGAAATTGCTGCTAGATCAGGATCAACTCTTCAAAGTATAAACAAATTTTATGAAGGAAATTATTTTCTTAAAAACTATGAATATAAAAATATTTACATGGATAATTAAGGAGATCCACTTTACGATAAAAATAATATTTTAATAGGTTATAAAATCGATGCTAATAGTTTTGCTTCAATCTTTACTTATTATAACAATGAAAATTTATTGTGTAATAAAGTATCAATTAGAAGTTTAAGTTAAATTAATTTACAGCCTCAAGGCTCGATTAGCCAAACATCTGAATCTTTAATTAATTGGTTAGATATAAAAACTGAAGGAGGTTTTGTTAGAGAATTCTATAAAAATAAATATACTTACGATAAAAATAATAATCTTATAAATAGAGAAACTGGGTATACTTGCTCTTTATTCCCTCCTTATCTTAAAGATAGTAGTTTAAATACAAAAATAGGGACAATAGACCTTGAAACATTAGGAGATAATACGGGTTTAGGATTTCATCAAGTTTATGCTGGTGGTTGGGCAATAGAAAGTAAAACAAATTTATTTTACAAGAACCCTAAAGAGACCAGTGAACAATTCCTAAATATAATCTTTTTAAGTATTTTATCTAATAAAAAATTTGATGGCTATACTTTTACGCCCATAACCTTGGAAGATTTTATTCAATTTTTATAATTAAATCTTTAGTATTAAATAAAAACATTAAACTTACACCTATTTGAAAAGATAATTCTATTGTTTCTTTGGTTATAACCTTTAATAAAATTAAAATAACACTATTAGACTCTTTACAATTAATAACAGGTAGTTTAGAAAATATCCTAAAATCCTTCTGTTGTGAGACTCAAAAGGGTTATTTTCCTTATAATTTTGTAAACAAGGATAATTTAGGTTATATTGGGGATAAACCATCAAAATAATTTTATACTAATATTTCGGATTTAGAATATAGTAATATACCAAGTAATAACTGAGATTTAAAATTTGAAACTTTAAATTATTTAAAATCCGATATTTTAGGCCTATTAGAAGTAGTAACTAAGTTTAATAATAATATTTATTCTAAGTACCAATTAAATATAACAAGTTTTAAAACTTTACCTGGTTTAGCTCTTGCAGTTTATAAGTCTTCGTATCTTCCAGAAAATTTAAGATCAGAGATTAAAATGATCAAAGGTGAACTTGAGAGAGAAATTCGATCAAGTTATTTTGGTGGTAATGTTGATGTTTTTATTAATGTAATAAAAAATGCTTATTCTTATGATTTGAATTATCAATATCCTAAAGCAATGTTGCAGGATATGCCAATCGGAAATCCAGTGCTTTCATTGGAAACTAACCTAGATAAAATATTTGGATTTGTTTACGGTGAAATTTATTGTCCCAGTGAAAATGTTTTAAAATTTCCTTTTATACAGTACAAAGATCCAATTACACAAAATGTTTCATGTCCTAGAGGTAAATTTAAGAGATTAATTTTCTCGGAAGAAATAAAATACGCTCTTAAATACGGTTATAAAATAAATCTCGAATACTGTTATCAATTTAGCAGAGGTAAAGATCTTTTTACAAATTACGTTAAAGATCATTATGAAATTAAAAAAAATTCTAAGGATCCTATTCAAAGATCCTCTGCTAAATTATTTTTAAATTCTTTATACGGGCGATTCGGTATGAAGGACATATAAAATTTTATGAAAATAGTAGATAAAATTGAGGCTGAGTTATTGGATAAAAATACTAATGTTTCTATAATCTCTGAAATAAGTGAAAATAAATATTTGGTTAGGTATAGTGGTCAAATTAATGATAATATTAGAAAATTATTTTCTGTTGACCCTTTAATTACAAATAATAATCAGACTATTACTTATTCTAAGGAACAAATTAAATATAATTTAAAAATAATTAAAATAAAATAATTACTTAATTTTATAGATATTATAAAAATAAATAATAAAATAAAAAATAAAATATAAATTAAGTTGAGTTGAATTAAAATTTCACTATTTTTAAATAATAAAAGAAATAATATAATAATTGTTGAGTAATAAAATTTAAACAAATTGTTTTTAAATAAAATATATTCTCAGTTTTTAATTAAGCTAATATATTTAATATTATTTACTTTGTTTCTTTTTTTAATTATAAAATAAGTTAAACAGAAAGTAAATAATAAATATATTATAGCAAAAAATAAAATAAAATAACTTAAATTTAATGTAAATTCCAATGATTTAATTAAACCCACATTTTGGTTAATATAATTGAAAATAGATGTTATTGTTTGTATCATGTTAGATAAGATAAGATCTTAATATTAAATTGTTAATAATAAGTAAATAAAATATATTACCGAATGGTAACATAAGTAAAATAAATAATATTATTATTTAGGTGTTTATATTTAAAATATATTTTTAAATATTATTAGAAATTTTTATAACATTGTCAGAACAATTTAATACTTACATTATTTAATTAAATAAATAAGAAAATAAAAAAATAAATTATATTTTACTGATAAATTAGTCTTTTTAGTAAAATCTTCATAGTTTTTAATTAATTTAATTTTTTATATAGAAAAAAGACAATCTTTATAAAAATACCTTAATAAATAAGGATTTCATAGTGCGATTTTTTATTATTTTTATTTTATTTTAATTTTCAATTCCGCAGAACTTAATAATAGGAAATAGCAGTCTTATAAGAATATTATTAAATTAAAATATTAAAATAAAAAATAAATAAAAAGGATTATACTTACATTAAGTATCAAATTTGATTATAAGTTAAAAAGAAAGACCCTGTACTGATACAACTCTTTGTTAACTTTTGTAACTCCTTACTATGCCTCAATTAAATATGAAAAAGGACTTAGAAAAACCTTACCCAAATATCCCACCAGAATAATTAATTAAATAAAATAAAATATAAAGATCATAAATACTGGAAGAATGTGTCAATTAAATAAAAGAAAAGGAAGAATAAAGTATAAAATATTAAAATAATATAATTATTTATTATTATCAAATTAAAAAAATAAATTATTAGGAGTGTACAGGGTAATTAAGAATTTAATAAATAAAAAAAATATAGGAGTAAGAGAAAAAGTATAATGACTAAAAAATAAGGATAAAATAAAGTTTATTCAGTAATAAAAAGGTTTAAACAATTAAATAAAAATAAAATATACCCCTTTTCCTGGTTTAAAGTAATAAAATACCCTCCATTTTAAGGAAAATAAAATACTTAATTATTAAGGGTTTACAACATTTAGGACACTAATTTGATACAATTTTATATTAATTTTATATTTATATTTTATCCTTAATATTTAATTGTATTTTAGATTAAATTGTATCTGTTTATATAGCCTTATATTAAGTATTTTAATAATATTATGGAAAAAGACACATAGAATACTATACAAAAGAGAAACGGTATAGTGTTAATAAACTTAGGATAAAATAAATAAATACTATTAATCTAGTAATATTTACTTATATCTCAATTAAAAAGGATTATAATAATCATTAACTTACAACTTTTATACTTACAGTTAACTATAATTGTTAATTATAATCAACGTAAAGGGACTAGATTGAAATATTGGTTAAATTTTATATTTTATTTTAGAGGATTAGTGTTAATATTGGATGAATATTAAATAATTAAATAAAAAATAAAAATACTAATATGACAATAATTAGTAAAATTTTTATTTAATCTGGATTTCTATCTATTGGATCGAAAGTTCCTCTTGGTATAGCTACTCTGGGTCTTTCACCTGGATCACCATATGTAAATGGTGTTATAGTCTCCGAAGAGTCTGTAGAACCTGTTGGACTATTAGGTCTAACCGGTTGATTAAATGTTTCAATGGGATCATAATCAACAGGAGTTGCAGGAACTACCTCAATTGCAGGTATATTAGTAGATTCAGTAGAAGAATTAATTGAGGTATCAGATGAAGGAACATTAGAATCAGAAGTTGGAGTATTTAGTCTTTCTTGATTTAAAGTACTTTCTATTCTATCCTGTCTTAAGTGTTCTAGTCTTGCATGACGAACTCTATCTAATTCACCTGGATCTAAACCTGATCTTTGACTAGTTGTTCCACTTCCTGATCCTGAAGCTGTAGAATTATCTCCATTTACTGGAAAATATCTATCTAGTTCTTGGTTTATTCTAGCATTAGAAGATTGGTTAACCGGAACATTAGTTTCAGTTACAGGAGGATTAGTGTTAACCGCTGTACTAGTACCAATAGTTGAAGAAGATTCATAAGATGGTGCAGGAGGTAATAATTAATTTATTATTTGTTCATGCTGCGTTCTAGTTAACCTTGCTGAATATCTCAATTGATCAGCTCTATCCAATAAGTTTAATCTTTGTTCATCGGTTAAAATAGAAGGATTTATTATATTTCCTGTTTGGTTATCCCTAATAGCAATAATTTGAGGATTTTGAGGAGGTAAATTATTTCCTCCATTAGGATCAACTGCACCATTACCAGTATTATAATAAAAATACCAAATACCAATACCGATTAAAGCTATTACGCTAACACCAATAATAATATTTTTTTATTAAATATACTATTATTAATTTCAGGTTCATTTGAAGTAATACTTTCATATTTTATATTTTCCTTAGAGGCTAGTGAAACATTATTTAAACTTTTTACATTTACATAATTTTTCCATCATCCTAATCAGTTATTATAAAGATTTAAATATTGGAAGAAAACCCAATTAGGGATATTAAACGAGAAAATATTAAATAAACTTAGAAACCAACTCATATCAACACCAAAAATAGAGAAAATAAAACTAAATATACCTAGCTTAAAGGGTCACAATATTAATTTTTTAAATAAAACAAATCATCTATAAATTCTTAAAAGAAAGACAAATCCTACTCAAAATACTTTTTTAGATGTTCGATCAAATAATAATCTTACATGTAAACCATAGGTTGCTTCTAATATTCTAAAAAAATTATTATTTGTTATTTTATCTAAGATTAAATCTCTTAGGAACATTAAAATATTAACCGTTGACAAGGTTAAAAGTTGTGTTGTAAAGTTATTAGTGATTAATCTAAAATTAATTTTATTAATTTGATTGAAAATAAGTTGATATACAACTATTTCTAGAATTCACCTAATTATTATTCTTATCATTTCGGTTAAAAAATTTTACAAAATCAGTTATTTTTTTATAAAATCAATCAATTACTCCTAAACTTAGATTATTTAAGACATTGAAATAATTTGAAAGATCGAAACCTAAATACTTTAATATATAATAAATTAAGGCTAATTTGAATGGTATTCATAGTAATTTAAATATTAGTATAGAAAATCTTTTCAATAAAGCTAAAACTATTATAATTAAAAATAAAATTTACCATTTATTGTCGGGATCTATTAGTTTATTGGCTTCTAACTTAGCATTTAAATTATTTTTATCCAATTTAGAATAAAAAGACTCTTAATCTGATAGAATAGTACTAAATAACATAAACATTGAAGGTATAGCAACTAAACTTTTAAATTCAGTCTTATTCAACAGTGCCAATATTATTATTCATATTTGTGAGGGTTTTAAATAGAGAAAAAACCTGTAAGAATAAGTAAATAACTTATTCTATATTTTATAATTTCTTTTAGGTAAAGTAGACTTTAATTTTCATCTTAATAGTCTTAGTGTTATAAATTTTATCATTGTAGAATAATTAAATTTTTTATAGTCATTGTTGACTGTTTTATAATTGTGGAATTAAATAAAATAAAATAGGGAATAAACTCTTTTGCAGGGTATTTAAATAAAGCACTGATAATATTATTCCAATTATTAATAATTAAATTATTAATTTATATTTAAGGTTAGGTGTTACCTAGGCCAAATTTTATTTTATTCTAATCCTTGAGCGGTTAAAATTATATTGCCTCAATTAATATATAATTCTTTTATTAACCGCTGAGGCAACCTCTAAACTACTTATAATTACGTATAATTATGTAGTATTGAATTAATTTTGTTTTAAACATTAATAAAAAATCTACTATTTCTATATAAATATTTTTTTTTAATTTATAATTAGAATTGGAAAAGGGGTTGTTGTTGATTAACTGTAATATTTATTTTTATGTTGGTTATCTGCTTTTCCCCCAAATAACCTCTCTTTTATCTTATTATGTAATACAAATAAAATTAATTAATATATTGGTTATATTAGGGGTAAGAAAGAAAGTAAAAGTATTTGTTTTAAGAGGTAATACCAAACCTAGAAGTGAATAAAGATAATAAAATTAAATTAAATGTTATATACTTTATAGAGGAAAAACGTTATAATTGTTAAGTGCGATAAAATAAAAATAAAGTAAGTAAATATTTCTAGTCTTGAGTATTTAAATATAATCTCACTTTTGTTTGTTTTATCCTTGTTTGAGTACAATGGATGCACAATAATATTTAATTTAATTGGGAAAGAAATATATTTAAAGTTTACATCTGGTGTATTGTGTAGAGTTTTTATTTTTCCTGCCAGTCCATGAATAGTTATATTAGAATTTACAACGTTAACATTAAAACCATCTCAATCTACATTGAAGTTTGTTCTTTCAATTGTTATAGTCTCACCTTTTAATAGTTTCAAGAATAATTCATAGTTTAAATGGGATGAATCAACTCCACTTGATTTTATAACTTCTTTATTGTTTGAGTTTTTAATGTAATATGTTTTTTTTTTAATGAATATTCCTAATTCAATTACCTGTTCTAACTTCATTTGTCCTAACCTAGTTCCTACTAAATGAACAGGTAAAGGATAAGGAAGAACTGCTGAATCCGTATCTGACATAATGCAAGGATTACCAGGAATATTTTTATATTCATTAATAAGAATTCTTGCATATGAGGAGATTGCAGCAGCTATATGAATAGCTGTAGGTGCAGATAATTTTTTAATTAAACCTAATTCTCTCATTTCCTTAGGAGTAAATACTTTATTATTATTTTGGTTAACTTTAACTAAGGGATCTTTTAGATATAATTCTCTAATATTATCGCTTATTTGACCTTTATATCTTACTAAATATTTATTTTTTCCTAATTCTGATAATATTATAATATTAGAATTCTTATCTAAAATATCAGCTTCTTTTTTATTTACAATTTTCATAGTACTTTCTATATCCTTCATACCTAATCTACCATACAAAGAATTTAAAAATAGTTTAGCTATAGATCTTTGTACTTGGTCTTTTGCTGAAACCTTATCTTTAAAGTGATCTAAAACATATTTTGTAAATAGACCTTTACCTCTCTTAAATTTATAACAATATTCAATGTTTCTTTTATACCCGTAATTTAAAGCATATTTAATTTCCTGACTAAATATAAGTCTTTTAAATTTTCCTCTTGGGCAAGTAACAAGATTTTTATAATGATCTCTATATTGTATGAAAGGTACTTGTAAAATATTTACATCGGGACAAGTTATTTCACCGTATACAAATCCGAATATTTTATCTAAATCTGTCTCCAAGGATAATATAGGATTTCCTACTGGCATATCGTTAAGCATAGCTTTTGAATACTGATAATTAAGATCATAATGATATCCGTTTGTAATTAAATTAATAAATACACCAACATTACCTCCAAAGTAAGCTTCTCTAAGCTCTCTTTCAACCTCACCTTTTATTATTTTAAGATCAGGTTTTAAGTTATTCGGAAGATACGAAGACCCATAAACAAATATAGCTAAAGAGGGTAAAGTTTTAAAGCTAGTAATATTTAAATTATATTTATTAAATATATTATCTCTAAACTTAGTAATTACTTCAAGTAAACCTTCAATATCAGATTGTAGATATTTTAAAGTTTCTTCTTTTAAATCCCAATTATTATCGCTGATCTTTGAATATTCTAAATCAGAAATGTTATTGTAAAAATCTTTAGATGGTTTTGGTCCAATGTATTTTAAATTATCTTTGTTTACGAAACTATAAGGAAAGTAACCTTTTTGAACTGTAGTGTTAAAAGATTTTAAAATATCGTTCAAGCTCCCAGGGATTAATTGTAAGGAATCTAATAAAATAATTTTAAATTCATTTAAATTTAAAGTTAAAGATAAAATAGTATTCTCTTTTCAAATAGGTGTAATTTTAATGTTATTATTTGTAATTAATGATTTAATTATAAAAACTGAATAAAACCTTCCTAAATTGTGAGCATATAAAGTATACCCATTTAATTTATTATCCATAAATATATTTAAAAAGATTATAGAAACTAATTGTTCACTGGTCTCATTAGTACTTTTATAATATAATTTAGTTTTATTTTTAATAGCTCAACCACCAGCATAAACTTGATGGTATCCGGTTCCAGAGTTTGACCCATAAGTTTCAAAATCTATCGTCCCAGTTTTATCATTAAGTTTAACATCTTTTTTATAAGTTGGGAATGGGGAATAATTAAAATTTACTTCAACGTTAAAAAGGTTATCATTATTATCATAATAATATTTTTTCTTATTATATTCTCTAATAAAACCAAAATCAGTTTTAATATCTATTCAAGAAGTAATATAATCGTACTCATTTTTGAAAGATTTTTTAATTATATCAAACTCCTTAATGGAAACCTTATTACATAATAAATTTTCATTGTTATTATAAGTCTCAATTGAAGCAAACTCGCTATCATTAAGTTTATAACCTATTAAGTTATTAATTTTATCTAATAGAGGATCTCCATATTTATTTATAATAATATTTTTGTAAGAATAATCTTTAAGAGAATTAGCTTTTTCATAACCTTTTTTTGTAATATTACTGTTAACACTTTGTTCTGATCAAGTAGAGAGTTCTCTTTCTAATTGTTCATTAAAAAGATTTGTAAGGCCTGCTTCATCGATATTAAAAGCATCACTTTTTAATCAGGGTCTACTCATAAGATAAAGATCCATCGTTTTATTAGCTAGTTCATAAGTTTTTAGAGTCTCATTAAGTTCTTGCTCTATTTTATTTGCTATTAACTTTCTAGATGTATTTTTATTTATTTTTATGGATTTTGATATAGTTAAAGTTCTATAATTTCCTTTGGAATCATGTCATCTTATAAACGGTAAAACAGAATAAATTACATCCTCAGGAATTTCATTAAGGTATTCAATTATTTTTGTTTCAAAGTTTGTAATTGTAAAAAAATCTTTAATTTTACTATCATAAACGACTGTTCCCAAATAGAAAATATTTTTATATCCTAAATAACCACCACCGTAAGCTTTCTTAAACTCTTTTAATTGTTTTTGTATAGATTTATCTGAGTTAAAATTTATATTATCTTGATCTAAAGGGTTATTTTCAAGTTCCTTAATATTATTATTTTTTGCATAAGTAGAAAAGCTTCTTATGTGAGATATTACTGTAGGTTTAAATTTATTAATAATTTCCATGTTTGGTTTAAAATTAATTTCAGTTAAAGAATTAATTAAATACTTTATTTCCAAATAAATATTAAAAATAAATAAAATAAAATAATTACTTAATAAGATTGAATAAATAATTAAAATTAAAATAATTAAAAATTAAGAATAAAAATTAAAATCCAATAAATAAGTAAACCCATTACACTTAAACAAGAAAATAAATAATATTATTATAATTGAGTAATATAATTGGAATAATTTATTTTTAAACTGAATAAATTCCCAATCTTTGATTAAACTAATATATTTAATAGTTGTTATTTTATTATTTTTTTTTAATATTAAGTAAGTTAAATATAAAATAGAGACTAATCAGATAAAATAAATTAAATTAAAAAAATAAAATAATATTAGTATTAAAGTATGATTTATTTTTATTCAGTAAAAAATAAATAAAATAATTAATGGGATTATAAAACCAAAGGTTCTAAAATAAGCTTGTGTATTTTTAAACATATTTTTTATCTTTGACTTCTAGCTCCCAAGTTTGTCTTTCATTGAACCCTCTTAACATACTAAAAAATATGTTATTTATTCCTATCTATGGGGCAGGGTAAATGGGACGGTTTGCAGTGGTTTTCCTTCCTTGCTTGTTATAAAACGATAGACTTATTTTATTTTTTAATTTCATGTGCCTAATTTCCCTTTATGAGTAGTCTACCAAAATGAGAGAAAAATAAAATAGTACATCATTTTATAAACTAAACTTCTGGTTTTATAATTAAAGTTGCATGCTTGAGTTTTTTATTTAATTAAAATAATATTTAATTATAAATAGTTAGAATTTACATATTCTTTTGTATAAAAACTTTAAGTACTAAAAAATAAAGTTTTATTGACGGTTTACATCTCACCGCCTTTTTAGGTACAAATAAAAGAAGTTCTTAGACAGGTATATATTTAAAAAATAAAATAAAGTAACATCACTTTTATAATCCCAAATCCTTAAATTAAATTAAACTAATTTTTATTTTATTTTAGTTTAACCTAAGGTTTAAATAAATAATTATAATTTCGAAAAATAAATAAATATTTATTTAATAGAAATTGTACGATTTGAACATACTTCTTTAGTGAGAAGACAAAAAAACACTAACTATTTTACCAATAAACTAAATTTCTTTTTAATTTTGTTTAATTTTTAATTATTCTTCCTTATTCTTGTTTTAAATTTTGGTATCTCCACACAAATTTCTTTAAATTTGGATTTAAATCTTCCTTAAACCTGATTTTAATTTAGGTGTCTCAACAATATTTAAAAATTAATAAATAAAATTTACTTATAAAATTAATATCATTTTTATAAAAGAAGAGTGATAAATTTAATTTTTTTAATTATAATCTTTTTTTTACTATTTAAGTAAACAATTTTTTTTATTTGTGACCTATTATTGTAGGATTTTATTATAAATATAAATTTATTTATATTTATAATTAAATATTGTACTATTTATTGAGTATATTCTTAAATTAATTTTATATCTAAACACACATAAAATATATATCTTTTTTATTAATTTATATTATTTCATGGGATATTTTTATCTTTTCTATTAGCAGAAATTAAAAATTTCTTTCTATAATCTATAATCTATAGTCTATAAACTATATACAGAAAATTTTATAACCATAAATTTTATTGTGTCTTTCTGTCTTTTTATAGACAGTCAGACATAGTATGGGTTTTCTGTCTATATATAGACACAATTTATAGGTAAATTAACCTTATATTAAGGGTTTATAATTTTATTTATATATTTTATTGGTTTTATCTCCATTAGGCCCTTGCCCAGTCTTGTCTTTATGCCTATACTAAACAAAGAAAGACTAGGCAAGACGGAGACAAATAAATCTTAAAAGAAAGTTGTAAAATTTGTCTTTATTTAAGAATAATTAATTATTTAAAAAGGTATACACAGGATAGATATAATTTAAATTTTATTAATTTTTATTTATTTTTATTTTATATTTACTTGTATTCTTTAAACTTTTAATTTTAAATTAAAATTAATCTTAAAATATACAAAGGGTTTAACTGTATTCTAGTTTTTTTAATAATCTATTTATTGTATTAAACATTGATACATATGTTAATTCTTTTATTTTTTACTGTCTATCTATAGTGTGTTGCCTAGTCTGTGTTTCCATCTGTCTTACTGTCTTTGTTTCTTATTAAATAAGACACACAGAAAGACTAGGCAACAAAGATGAAAACAAAGAAAGGCCAGGCATAATTTATTCTCTACAATTTTGTATTAATTTTATATTATTATATTGGGTTTTATTAATAAAAAAATATTTAATAAAGGTAGAAAATTTAATTCTATATATAAAACTACTTGTCTTTCTTTTGTCTTGGTCTATAGATAAAATAGAAAGATAGACATAATTAAAAATAAATATAAAAATTTTATTTATTACATTCTATAGACTATAGATTATAGACAGATTTAATTATACCGGTTATCTTCCATCTGTTCTGTCTATAGAAAAGAAAGACAGGATAAAAGAGTCTTACATAATATAAGTAACAATAAAAATAATAAATAAAAAAAATAAATAAAGTATAATTAATAAGGGGGTATCTGATAATGGTAATCAATTGTACTTGCACTACAAAAATAATAGTTCGAATCTATTTATCTCCAACAATATAATAATAAATTTAAATATTAATTAAATATTTAATTTGTATAAATTTGTTAATTACGCAATAATTATATATAAAAATTTTATCATATTTGCATCATTTTTATGATTTTTTACAATTTAATACCCAAAAAAAAATTGTTATATGTTTTACTAGGAAAATTATAAAAACAAGAAAATTTAAATATTTTAGATAAAATTATATACCCCTAAAATATAAATCGCCCCAAAATTGTAATATAGAAAAAAAGGGTGTAGATTGAAATAAGAAGTAGATATATAGTTAAAACCCTCTACTTTAATTCTTTATGAAAAAGGGATAAATTTATTAATTAAAATAGGAATTAGGAAAGGAAGGAATTAAGCTAAGAATAAAATAAAATTTTATCTCAATAAAAATTAAGAATAATAAATTATTATTAACTTACAACTTTTAAATAAGAAAAGGGAATTTATTTTCAAATAAAAAAAATAATGAGAAATTAAACTTAGGATAAAAAATTTTTCTCATTATAAAATAGAATAATAAATTATTATTAACTTACAACTTTTAATAAAGAAAGGGGATATGATTGAAAAATAATTAAATAAAAAAAATATAAAATAGTAGAACAATTTAATCAGTTACTATATATTAAATCTAAATTTATCAAACCAACACAAGATTCATCTAGGGGCAATTTCTAGTTTTAAAGGTCATATAAATAATCTTTTAAATAACAGAAATTGTTTATAAAATTTAAAAGTAAAGTAAAACCTAATACAAAAAACTTTTAGGTCTAGTATCGATTAAAGTGTTTATATTTACACCTAGTGTTATAGCTATTACTCTAAAAAAATAATTATTTGTTATTTTATCTAAGATTAAATCTCTTATAAAAAAATAATTCTAACTAGCAGACATAGTCAATAATTGAGTGCTAAAGTTATTTATTAGTGTTACAAAATTAATTTTACTTATTTGATTAAATATTAACTGTCAAAATATAGTTTCTAAAAGAAACTTAATTATTCTTATTATCATTATTATTAAATAAATTAAAATTTTTAATTATTTTATTATAGAATCAATCGATTATTCCTAAACTTAAATTGTTTAAAATGTTAAATAAACCTGAAAAATCATAACCTAAGTAATTTAAAATATAAAATATTAAAGCAAGTTTGAAAGGGATTAGTAAAAACTTAAAATTAAGTTTTATAACTAATTTTATTATAGCTAATAGTATTAAAACTCAGAAGAAAATTGCCCACTTATTATCAACATCGGCAAAATTATTTGCCTCTAGTTTAGCGTATAACATATTAGAGTCTAAATTTTTAGTAAATGATTCAGAATCAGATTCATTTAAGATAGAACTAAATAAAATAAATATAGAAGGAATTCCTAAAAGTTTTATTATTATAGGTAATTCAGTTTTATTTAATAAAGCTAAAATTATTACTCAAATTTGGTAAGGTTTTAAATAAATAAAACCTGTAGGTTAAATTAAATTTGACTAATTGTTCCTTAATGTAGGTAATAATTATTTATTAAATAAAAAGGGATAGTGTTAAAGAATGAACTGTAAGGTTTAGTTACCCATCTATTATGTTACTCTTGGTATTATCTTTTTTATTCTATTTATAATATCCCTTTTATTTTGTTAAAAGAGATAATTGAATTCTTATGTTTTTTTTTTATTTAATTTAAGTCCGTAAATTTAACTGTCCAAGTGACAATAAAAAAATTAGTTAACATTATAATGATAAAAATTTTAACCTTTAGAGTTCTTAGATTTAGTGTAAGAAACACTCTTCCTAAAATAAGTAAATTATATTATAAAAAATTATTTTATTTAACTTATAGATTTTTTGTTTATTTAAGGCCATCTCAGATATGAGTAATCATTTTAGCTTTATTAAACAAAACTGATCTTCAAAGTTTAATTAGTATACCCTTTATATTTATATTATTTAGCTCATTGTTTACAGATTCAGAATCCTACAATTCTAAATTAGATAGAAATAATTTAAAAGCTAAACTAGAAGCAAAGAAGTTCAATGAAAGCGATAATAACTGAGATAATTTATTTTGGATATTGATTATATTAGCATTAATTACAAGGTTTATAAAATTTAATTTTAAGTTCTTATTAATTCCTTTCAAAATAGCCCTAATATACTATATTTTAAATTATTTAGGGTACGATTTTTATAATATTTATAATATATTGAATAATTTAAGTTTAGGTATAATAGATTGATTTTACGATAAAATAACTAATTTTTTTAAACTATTTAATAATAATAATGATAAGAATAATTAGTTATATCTTAAATCACATAATCTGAAATTTAATTTTCAATCAAATTAACAGAATTAATTTTTTAAATCTATTTAATGCCTTTATAACTCAATTATTAGCCTTGTCTACAGCAGATATTTGGAGGTTCTTAAGAGATTTATTATTAAATAGAATAACAAATAATTTTATTTATAGAATAATAACCTCAACACCAGGTATAAACCCTAACTTAATAGTTGACACTAAAGCTAAAAAAGTATTTTGATTAAGTTTTGTTTCTACTTTAATCCTTTATAGACAGTACAAGCTATTCAAAAAGTTAATACTGTGACCTTTAAATTAGGAGTTTATAGTTTTATTTACGCTATTTCTGGTTTAGATGTTAGCTGATTCTTAGGTTTATTTAATATTTTTTCTTTTAATATCCCAAGTTGAGTTTATGTACAATATCTAACTTTATATAATAATTGATTAGTTTGGTGACATAAAATAGTAAAGATTAAAAGTTTAAATACTGATTCAATAACTAATTCTAGTGTAAATTCAAACTATCTTTATCTTCCGGATAGTACGGACTCTGCTGATAATAATAATAGTTGAATTAATAAAAAAAATATATTGATCTTAGCCGGAGTTATTACTTTAATTGGTGTAGGTATTTGATACTATTTTTATTATGGAGGTAACGGAGGAGCTGGCAATGGAGGTAATAATCTTCCACCTAATCCTCCGCAAACTAACCTACCTATAACTATTACAGATAACCAAACTGTTATCCAACCTGGCCTTATTGATTATGATAATTTAACAATAATCCTGAGAGTACATCTTCAATAGAAAGACCAGTAAGTCCCTCTGGATCAACAGATTCTTCTGAGACAATACGGCCTTATGCTTATGGTGAACCTGGAGATAGAAGGTATGCAATACCCAGAAGAAACTATGATGATCCAGTTTATAGAAGAAATAATTAAATAAAATAAATTTAATACTAAATATTGTCATATTAGTATTTTTATTTTATTTTTAATTATTTTCTAAAATATCTGAATTAACACTATTCTCCTAAAATAAATAATTTAAAACTAATAAATATTTCAATCCAGACCCTTTTACCTCTTTTACGTTGGTTACATTATTTAATGTAATTAATTGTAATATTAAATGTTTGTAAGTTAATGATAATAATAGTTATCCTTATTTATTTATGGTACACTTAATTACTAGAAGCTAGTAAATTATATTGTATCTTTTGTTTAATACACAATTTATATTTCTCATAAACCTTTAATGCCACTTACTTTAAAACAATCCCTTTTTTAATATTATTGTAATCCTTTTTCCAGCTTATCTGTTTTGGGAGGTTTATAATTACTAAATAGTTAAAACCTAGGGGCTTAAATATTATAAACCGGGGTTTTAATAAAATAATAATTGAATTACTATTTAAAGTTAGGGAGGTAATTATATATATAATTTATACTTGTAAATATTTAATACATTATTCAAGTAACACCTATTATAAGGGGTTTATTTATTATTATTATATTTATTTTTATTTACACATTCTTCCAGTATTTAAGTATCTTTAATTTATTAAATTATTCTTATTATGATACTAATAATATCCATATAATAAGTATAATAATAATAATAATAAATTAAATATAATATACTTAAATACTTTTATTTATTTTTTATTATTATATATATTTATCTTAATTACTTTTTATAAAATAAAAAACTAGAAATATAATTATCTCTTTTAATAATTTTATTTTATAATATTAATTCTTTTAATAATATAAAAGAAACAGATTAAGTTTTGTGGAATAGTTGTTAAATAATAGGAAATAAAATAAAAAACTGAATTAAATACTAATACTTTAAATATAATTAAAGGAGAAAAAAGTTTCTTGTCTAAAGCACCTTTGCTTAAAAGCTTAAATTTAAATACGGATAAAATATCCTAAAATAAACCTCCAGAAGTATGATTTTTATTAAAATGAAGCCGGATAATTAATCTTTTATTCAGCTAATCCTTGATTTTGTTAAAGCAGAACAAATTTAAATATAGAGAGAAAACTATATTATATAAAATTAAAAGTACTTTTAATTTCCATTTTAAAAGAAGGAGTTATATTTTACAAATATTTTATACAATAAAAAAAAATAATAAATATACTTATTTATTAAAATTTAAAAAATAGAACCAGTTTTTGCTTATAAATATAAAAAGTAAATGCTCATCAAGAAGGTTTTTAACAAAAATAATTTAAAATATAAAGTGATGATTTAAACTCTCTAGCCATTGGTGAGCCTAAAAAAATTAGGCGTTTAATAAAAAATCGAATCGGATAAAGATAATTTTTTTTATACAAAAAATTAAATATTAATTAATAAATTATTAAATATATAATAAGAAAATTAAAAAAAAAATATATTTTAATATCTGTCTGCCATATAAGAAAGTAAAATATAAAAGTATACTGGTTCTGGTCTATTAAATTTTTTATTATTAAAATAAGAATAAGAATACATTCATAAATTCAGACAATCATACATTAATACGTTCATACTTTCATACAAAAGCCTTTTGTCGGAATAGTTTAATTGGTAAAACGATTTTCTTGTAAAAAATTATCTTCAGTTCGATTCTGGATTTCGACATTTAATTAGGCTAAAAGGTCATTTTCTTTAATACTAAACAAATATAAATTTTATATTACATTAAATTGTACTTTTTATACTTAAATTTTATTATTTATATTATTAATTTAAGGGGTATAATAAGGAAGGTACTATATTTGTTAATATTTTAAAGTATAAATTATATTTAAAATTAATGTGTATTAAATTAATAAAAAAATAAAAAAAAAGATTAAAAAAATTAAACTTATTATTGAGTATTTAAATTACAAATATAAATTAAAATTTTATCCAAAAGGACTATGGTGTGGTAGGATAATCGTTCATTTTCATTATATAAGATATAGTAATGGTGTTGAGAATTACTAAAATAAAGTAAAATTTAAACAAACAAAGCGAGTTATTAGATATAAAACAACACACAAAAAAACACAAACAACAAACAAAAAATAAAAAGGGGGGGTATATATAATAATTTAATTTTTTTTAGAATTATTTTAATATAATTAAAAATAGTTACATGTAAAGTTGGGAGGTGTATTGTTAAAAAATAAAAAAAAACAAAACAAAAAACAAAATAAAACGGTGGCATAGATAAATATAATGAGTGATTATATTGCACGTAAAATATTTAATAGTTTCACTGAGGATATGACAATAAATTTAAACAATAATAATAAGAATAAATAAAGTATTGGTGTTGAAAAATAAAAATCAAATTAAAATGAATAAAATAAAATAAAAACAATCAAAGTTATTATAGAAAAATATTAAATTAATTAATTAAAAAAAGAGTGGAAAAGGGATTTTTTTATCCAGCTTTCTTCTTACTTAAAAATTTTAATTCAAATTTAAAATTATACCATAAAATATATAATTTAAAATTGGGATGGGGGAGGCGGAAAATTTAACACAAAAAAATATTTTTTTAACAAAAAAACTACATCAATTTTAAATAATATTTTACAAGTCAAAAAAATGGTACGGACACATATAGAGAGTAAAAATCTTTCTATTTACAATTTTATTTCTAAAGAAAAGTAATTAAAATCGTTAGTTTTAATTATTTAATAAATTATAATTAAATTGTAATGTAGAAGTATTATACTCTCTTTTTATCCTATACTTTATTTTCAAATTTAGATACAAATTAAAATAAAAATAAATATATTAATTAAAGCTAAGAGTAATTTAGTTAATAAATAATATAGGATAAAATTAAACTCTCTTGTTAATTATAAATCAACAAAAAAATAATAAAATACACAAAAACTATGTTAAACTTAAAAAAATGATTTACAAATAACTATAAAAATTCAGAATCATTCAAATTAAATTATAATGAACTATTAGATAGTTCTTATTTAACTTCACAAAATTTAGATGATTTTAATAATCCTAATTATTTATTAACAAAATTAGATATTTTTAAATATGTTACAGTATTAGAATATCTATTTAAAAACAACGAACATTCTTTAGCTTATAATTTAAATCCTTATTTAATTTATAAATTCGATTACGATATGTCTACAAATAACATATTTGTTTACAATGAAAAATTCCAAATGAATTATTATAAAAATATAATAATAGATTTATTTTTTCTAGATACTTCAAATTTAGCTTATAAATCAGTTCCTTTAGATGTATTACTATCTGATGTAAGTGATAAAGATCAAATAGATTTATATTCAAAAGATTTAAAAGAACTTCATAAAATGGGTTACGGGTTTGAATACTTTGGTAATAAATCTATGTCACTAATGTTCATATTATATTTTAAAGCCTTTTACAAAAATATAACTTTGTATTGCTATAAAAATGAGCAAGATGCAGAAGAGTATCTTCCTTTATCTAAAATGTTGTATACTTATTCAAAAAATAAATTAACAGAATACTCTGAAAGTACAAGATATAGTACCTTCTCATCAAATAAAATAAAAAATTATTCGTCACTTATAACTAAGTGAAATGACTTAGACTAAAAGGGTTTAGATATATCAACTAAGATATTAACAGATATAATATCTGATCCTTCTATAAAACAATTACACTATAAGTGTTTAGATTCAGTATCACCTATAGATTTTCAAGAGTTAAGTCAATCATATTTTTCAGATTATTGTTTATTATACTTTTTAGAAAAACCTGAAGATTATGATCAAGTTGATGAAGGTGTAAATCTAGAATTAGGTGATTTAGTAGATTCAAATTTAAATTCACCATTTATCTCTTCTTTAATATTAGGTAATATAACTAAAATTGACTAATCTTTTTTTATTCTTAAATTTTTACTCATAAACCTAAATTGCCACTTACTTTAAACTAATCTCCTGTCATTTAAAATAAAAAAATTAAGATTAAAATTTAAGTTTTTCTCTTGTTAAATATAAAATAAAATAAAATAAAATAAAATAATGAAAACAAATTTTTTAAGTAATAGTATAACATCACAAAACTTAGACATTTTAGAAGTATTAAAATTATATAATCCAAAATATAATTTAACAGAATCAGAAATAATTAAATATATTACAGCCTATGATAATATTACAAACTCTTTAGGTTGTAATAAATATAAATTAACTGAAGGTATAACAAATAATAAAAATAAGTATAACAATATACTTATAGATTTATATCATCAAACAATACCTTCAAATATAATTTATGATTATCCAATTAGTATAGTATTTAACATTAAACAAGTTGGTCAAGATATACAAGATTGAAGTAAAGCAGATATTAATAATTATAAAACATTAACTTCAATAGATATGGATTTCTTTGGTGAGTTTTTTTCAGATAATTCTTTTTATAAAGATATGCGATTATATAAATCTCAATATTCAAATTACGCAGGTAATTCATATACTTATTATGTATTTAAGCAACTAATAAAATTGTTTTTAACAGAAGTTTACTTATATAGTTATCAAGGTAATATTTTAACCTATAGTGAATTAATAGATTTTTATAATACTTTAATGTTTAATAATTCAGATCCAAGTACAATTAAACCTTTATCTAAACTATTAGAAACAGGAGTTATAACAAAAGTAAAATATCAGTGTATAAAAATATTAGAACCACAAGAAATAAATTACTTTACAATATCAGACTTAAAATTATATTTAATAGATATTAATAAATTAGGAAACTTTCAAGATTCATATGATACTTTAATAGAAAAGTCTTTTAGTTCTTTTTTAAATTCAAATAATATCCAATCAAAAAATTAAATAAAACAATAAGGAAAATTTAATAATTAAACAAGGCCTTGTTAAATATAAATAAATTAAATAAAATTAAATGGAAAATAAAAATAAAGTATTATATTATTTATGTGGAGAACAAATACTCAAAGATAATTTAGAAACGGTTAATCTTAAAACTAAAATTATACTTATTATACAAGGTATACTTTCAATACTAATGTTAATACTTTCAATAGTTTTTTTTATATTTTTAATTTATATAAGTTTTTTTATATAAGAAAAATAAATTAAAATATAATAAAAAAAATACAAAAAATAAAATTAAGGTAATAGTTAACTTCTAACAAGGCCTTGTTAAATATAAAATAAAATAAATAAAATAAATGGCAAATACAAATATAATTGTTTACAGTAATATTAAAATAGATTGATATACCTCAAGTTTAGAAGCTCAGTTATACAGAATTAGAGAACTAAATGAAATACATAACGAGTTTCTATCCGGTAATTGAGATTCAAAAATTAAATATAGATCTTCTTTCGATAAAAATTTAAATGATTTACAACCTAAATATTATCAAGAACGAGGTAAATGAGTAGACTTTATTTTTATAACAGACCATTTTGATACTAAAATTAATAAGTTAGTTTGCTTTTCAACTGCAAGTTTATATCATGATAAAATGAGGTTAATTTTATTATTCTTTTGAAGGGATATTGTAAATAAATTAAATAATAATACAATATTTAAATTACAATTAAAATTAAATTTATCTTATCCTATCGAGTCTAAAGATAAAACTGAAGCCACTTTAAAATACAATAAAGAAGTTGCGATTAGCCGTGATATAAATAAAATATATTCCTTTAACTCTACAGATTCAGTGCATAAAGGTACTCCTACCATAAGATCTATAGGATTTGTAAAGATATTTAAAAAAAATAATTTTACTGAAGCTTTAAGTTATTTTAAAGCTTCAATAGATTTTGTAATTGATAATTATTTAACTTTTTCTGTATCAAATGTTATTTTAACCTATAATATTTGTCATGATGATAGTATATTAAAAAATTTAAATATTTCTACTCAGAATTTTAATAGTTTAGAACAAAACCATAAAAACAATTTCATTGAGGCTAAATCTAAATTAAAGTTAAACGATAAAAATTTACCTTTAACTACAGATTTATTACTATGAGGAACTTTACAAATAACAAAAGGAAATTATCCCTATCAATTTAATAATAAGGAGACTAAGTTATTAATTATTAGTGAAAATATTAATTCAAATTTTTCATATAATTATATTGTTTCAATCAAAGCTATAAATTTAGCAGGAAAAAAAGTAATTTTACAAAAAGTAAGTGTTACTGATAAATCCTTTAAGGAAATATACTTAAGTTTTATAGATATTATATATAGTACATCTAATCCTTGTTCTTTTGTAAGAATAATTAACGATAGTTTATACGTTTATGATAACAGTATAAGAAAATTATCACTAAATAGAAAAATAACTAAATATTTTAATACTTTAAAAAAATGTAAAAGATTTACATATAATTTTATTACGATGGATCTTGAAACAAAAAATATTAATGGTAATTTAATTCCATATTGTGTATCAATTTTCGATGGAAAGAAAGCTTATTCATTTTATATTGATGAATTTATTTCGTCGGATGAAATGTTAAAAGCTTCAATTCAATTTATTTTAAAAAGAAAATATAATAAAAATAGAGTATACTTACATAACTTTTCCTACTTCGACGGGATCTTTTTAATGAAGGCTCTAAGTAATATAGTTAAATCTAATAATATAAAACCTATAATTAGAGATGGTAGAATAATTAATCTAAAACTTGAGTTTTATTCTAAAACTAGAAAATAATTACCTTTTCCTTACCAATTTGTAAATTAATCTGGATTAAAATATAATTATATAGGGCCTATGCCAGACTTTAAACTTTACGGTAAAATTAATGAGAGCGAGTATAAACAATTATATAAGTCAAATAGTAAAAACTTACAATTTTATTTATATTTTTTTTAGGTATAAACTTTAAAGTCAAACTGATTCTTTTATTGTCCCTTATTATAGGTTTAATGTTTTTTGCCTCTACTATACCACTTATAGCTCTCATTAAAAAGATCCCATCAAAATAGGAAAAATTATGAACAAATATTTTGTGCTTATTATATTTGCTTTTAATAAAAAAGATAAGGCAGCTTTCATTAAATGATAAGAAGAACCTCCATATTCAGTAATATAAAAAGAATAAGAAAATTTTCCATCGAAAATTGAAATACAATAAGGTTCTAATACACCATTAATATCTTTTGTTTCGAGATCCATTGTAAGGAAATTATCAGATAAGTATTTATCTTTTTTTAAGGTTTTAAATTATTTAGCTTTTTTCCGTTTTTGGGAATAAACCAATTTACCTTGCTCAAATATAAATTGACTATTACTGTAAATTCTTATAAATGATGCAGGTTCTATAGGGTTATGTACAATATCTATAAAACTAAAGTAAACTTTTTTTAAAGTACTGTCGACTAAACTAGCCTTTTTAATTAATACTATGTTCCCCTTAATATTTATTTTTTTTAATTAAAACTACAAAATTATTTGTTATCTCAACTATATTATTAATATTTAAACCTTTAGTTTAGATAATTACCAAATTAAGAGATTGATCTTTTACAGGATAGTCACCAAATGTTACATTAAGATCACCCCACAATTTTAAATCCGTTGTATTAGGTAGATTTTTATATTTTATTTTTATTCTTCTTATTTATTTAACTCTCAGCTTTATTTAACTCATATTTTTTTTATTCAATGTTATTATACTTTTTTTCAAAATACTTTCAACATGGCATATATTATAAAATAAAATAAAATTTTCTATAAATAATTCTCCATAGTTTTCAATTAATAAATATAAATTAGCTTTAAAGTTATTATATAAATTCGTAAAATAATTATTACATACAATTTGAACATTACTTAAAGATCTTATTATATTTAAATCTGAATCTAAAAAAATTTTCAGTTGTACCCTTAATTGTACCTTAATCCTAACATTAGAGTTTAAATTTCCTGCTATATCGCGTCAATACAATTTCAATAGTGTTCTTAAATATAAAAATGTTTGAAAACTTAAAGGATCAAATGGAATATTTATTTTTTCTGGGTTTATAGATAAAGAAAAATTAAAATCATTTCAAACTTGCCTATTTTTATAGAAGGACGGATCTAGTTTAGTTAAAAATCTATTATTAGACTTTCTATAACTAATATTTGAATCTCATAATCCTAATTTTAGATTTAAATCGTTTTGATCTAATTTTCTTATTCAATTTAAATATAAATTTAAATTATTTGAACTTATGTTTTGGTTAGAAAGTTTTAATCTGTGGTTATTTAAAGGAACTCATAATATTATATTTTTTTTATTATTAATTGTTAATTTTATTTTATTTATTTTTAAATTTAAAAAGAGAAGAAATAATTTTATTTTATTACTAGTTTACTCTTACACTAATAAATATTTAATTTTTTTATATTACTTAATTAAAAAAACATAAATAAATTATAAAGAATAAAATAAAAATTGAAGTTATTAACATTAATACTGAAAGAATACCTTGTATAATAAATATAAATTTATTTTTTGGTTCTCTTTAAATATTTCTTCTCCGCATAGAAGATATAGGCATAAATTTAAATTGTATTTAAAATTTTTTTTAATAACAAATCTCTTATTTTATTTTCAGAGGTAGAAGATCCTTTTAAGATTTCCATGCAACTACTGTTTGTCTTTGGTTTAGCATAGTCTCAAAAATAGCTAAAACTCTTTGTGATTATTGAATCATAGGCATCTTGAAAGTTTGATAATTTATTTATATCTACTAAAGATATGTGTAAACTTCCTATTGTAAAATAATTAATATCAGTAGGATCATATACTCTTACGCATTGATACTTAACCTTAACTATTTCTTTTTATTATATTAATTGTTATATTATTTTAATTGATTTTGGATCTGATTGTTCTAATTTATCATCATAGAAGTAAAAAAGGAGTTCATTGTAGTTTAAAAGTTTATTATTATAAATATAAAGGTAAACTTCAGTTATACTTATTTAGTTAATTGTTTAAAATTATAGAAGGTATAGGAATTACCTGCATATTCTGAATAAGTTGATTTATAGTTTTGCATATCTTGATAAAAAGAATTTTCAGTACTAAGTTCTCCGCAGAAATTCATATCTGTGGATCTTCAAGGTTTTATATTATTAATATCTTTTTTGGTTAAATCTAGAATATTATAGTGTTTATCCTGTTTAATATTAAACACTATCCCTATTGGATATTCGTCGATTATTTCTGAAGGTATTGTTTGATGATATAGATCTACTAGTATATTACTATATTTGTTTTTATTGTTAGTTATACCTTCAGTTAATCTATATTTATTACAGCCTAAGGAATTTGTTATATGATCGTAAGCTTCTATATAACTGTTTATTTCTAATTCAGTTAGATTATATTTTGGATTGTATAGTTCTAGTACTTCTAGAATGTTTAAGTTTTGTGATGTAACACCGTTTATGGGGTTAAATATTGGTTGCATTTATTTAATTTTGTTTATTAATTATTTTTAAGTTTAAAAGAGCTTGAAATTTTAAGTTATTAATACTTTACTCTGCCGTATTAATTATTTCCTATATAAATTATTTACATTAAAATTTATTTATGTACTTATACTTATTTTTGTGTAAAATTAATTTATATAGGAATAGAGAGAATAAATTTAATAAAATTAACAGTTATATGAGTACTTAATGGGTTTTGGTGAAAAATGGTTTTATTCTCTCTAATAGGGCCTGTACCTATTTTATCCTGTTTTCGACTCAATATGGAACTCTAAAAAAACCGATTTTTAGTGTTTTTTGACCTTATTTTGTTAAAATTAGGTATTAAATTTAAGTTATACAGATTATAAATATATAAAATTTAAAGAAATTTAAATAATTCCCCTCCCCCGCCCTTATGTTTTTGTTTGAGTTTTTTGCTATATTTTGCTTAAAATTAATCCTTTAATAATACTTAATATATTTTTTATTTTTTATTTTTTATTATTAGCTCCAACACCAACACATTATTTATTTTTTATTTTTTTATTTATTTTTTGTCAATCTTCGGAAACCTCCCTGTCCTTTTTTAACGTTTTTTTTTATTTTCTTAGTTTCACATATCAATAATTAGTTTAATTTTTGTTTATTTTTTGTGTATTTTTATTTTGTATTTTTGTTTATTCAATTCACACTACACCTCTCAACTTTACATGTAATTATTTATAATATATTTAACCAATTATAGACCTATTGATATATTACCCCCCCTTATTCATCCTTTACGTTGATTACATTAAATATTGTAATTAATTGTAATATAAAAGTTTTGTAAGTTAATGATAATAATCCTTATCCTAATGTATTGCGAATATAAATTTATATTCCTAAGTTTATTTTTTAAATATACCGAAACCCTTTATTTATAGGGCTTTAAATTATATTTTCCCCTGAAATAGGTATAAATAACCAGCCTATCAATATAAATTAAGTCCGCACAAAATTACCTTTTTTACGCACATGTTATAAGGGGGAATCCTTTTTTTATTTATTTGTTTTTTGTTTATTTTTTATTTTTATTTCTTCTCTTTTTTTTATTACCCTCAAATACCTCCCTATATTTATTTTTTATCTTACTTTATATAATTAAAATATAATGAATATCGTAGATATACTACTAATTTAGGGCTATATATAAAATATAAAAAAAAATAAATAATATAATAAAAAAAACTACATATAAGTAGAATTTGGAGGTATATTCTAGGAGGGAGTAGGATAGGGAATATTATTTTTATATTTTAAGTATGTCTATATTACATTTAACTTAAGACTGCTATACTTTAAATATTTAAAAATAAAATAATTAATACACTACGCAAATAATTGTTATCTTTAATTTGTAATGCTTTATTTAATAATACTTTACAACTTTAAAGGAGTTTAATAGTAAACACTTAAACGTTTACTATAAATTTTAATCCATTAATAATTTAATTTTTATGTTTTTTATATTAATATTGAGGTTAGATTTAACCGCTTTATTAAATAATAGCATAAAAAATAAAGTTAATTTAAATTTACACACATATGATACAAACATCAATACAATATTTTTTTAATATTTTTTTTAATTTAATTAACACCGTGAGATTCAACCTAATTAACACCGTGAGGCTTACTTTTTTAATTATTTTTTTTAAATTAAATAATTATTCCCTACAAATAAATTGTATAGGTAATAAAGTTTTAATTTTCTTTTTATTTTTTTTAATTATATTTTATATCTTATCTACTCTATATTTAACTTATTTAATAATAAAAAGAAAAGTTCAAACTAATAAAATTAAATATGAGAGTATAATTAAAAACTCGGAATTTATCCAATTTAAAATTAAAATATTTAATCTATACTATTCAACAGTAATAATATTATCTATTTATTTATTCCGAAATAATTTATTATCTCTAGATCCAATCTATAATAATATTTATTCTTTTATTCTTTTATTTATTTTAACTTTTGTATTAGTATCTGATTCTTTCATTAAATTTATTTTTATTTCTTATTTAAACATTAAAGGTTGTATACATTCTTTAAATAGTTTAAACTTAGAACACTTTAAAAATAAAGTTAAATCCTCATTAATTCCAGTTAAATTTACCAGTCATCAAATAAGAAACTTTAGTACCTCTGCGTTTAATTGTAATAATATTGAAAGTGATCCTGAATTAAAAGCTAATAGATTAGAACTAGCTAAAAATAAACCCGAAGATAAAATAAAAACTCTTAAAGCCTTTAAAAAAGCTTATGGAGGTGGTTTCTTAGGTTATACTCATATCTATAATTTCGGTAATATTAATCAATTTACCTCTTATTCAAGTCAATTAGAGTTAGAAACTTGTTTGTCTAGTTTAGAATCCAAACTTATTGATTATGTAAGTATAATCCCTGAAACTGAAACTTAATCTATTTTACCTGTTTTAAGATGGGAATATTCAGGAGGATCTTATAGATCTTTAACTATTTCAGATTCGATTAAAATAATAAGAAATATTTCTACAAATTTATTAGCTAAACAGGTACTAAACGATATAAATAATATGCTTCATAAATATAATTTAATAGAAGGTGACCTAGAACTGTATCTTATGGGTAGACCTTGGCTTAGTGTTGATGAGTTTGACCTAGACAGATATTTAGATAAAGATAATTTAGCTCCCCATTTCGACGCAGTGATTGAAAAGAAATTAGCTTCACACTCTAAATCCTTAACTGAAAAGAATTCGTATAATAAAATATCGGGATTAAAAAACTATTTGTATAAAAATGTTTTTATGGATAATTACGGTGACCAAGTTCTAGATAAGAATAATGATTTAATAGGATATAAACTACAAAACAATAGTTACATTTCAGTTAAAACCTATTATAACAATGAAAATTTATTATGTAATAAGGTATCCATTAGAGATTTTGATGTAAATACTTTAACGTTTAAACCTTATATTTTAAGAGAATGGATAGACACTAAAAATGAATCTGGGTTTATAAGAGAATTTAATAATAAAAAATATTTTTATAATAATAGCAATGAACTTATAAATGTAGAATCAACATATTCTTATCCTTCCTTTCCTTTAATTAAAACCACATTACATAAGGACTCTAGAATAGGTACAATTGACTTTGAAACTTATGGTGATAATTTAGGTTTAGGATACCATAATGTATATGCTGGAGGGTTTGCAATCAAAGACCATACACAATTCTTTTATAAAACATCTAGAGAAACCAGTGAACAATTAATTAACAGAATATTTAAAAGTATCTTTATGAATAAAGCTTTAAACGGTTATACTTTCTATGCCCATAATTTAGGTAGATTCGATTCAGTTTTTATTTTAAAAGCTTTAATATTAGATAGTGATATCGAGGTAACACCGATATGAAAAGATGAATCTATATTATCGCTAGCTTTAAAATATGGTGATTTTAATATAAATATTTTTGATTCGTTACTATTAATACCTGGAGGTTTAAATAATATTTTAAAATCTTTCAACTGTGAAATTAAAAAGGGTAATTTTCCTTATTCTTTTGTAAATAAAAACAATTTATATTATATAGGCGATAAACCGTCTAAATATTTTTATAACAATATTTCAGAAGTTGAGTATCAAGCTATTCCAAATGATAATTGAAATTTAAAAAAAATACTTTATTATATCTACAATCAGATCTTGAGGGCTTATTGGAAGTTTTAATTAAATTTGGAGAGAATATTTTCCTTAAATACCAATTGAATATAACAAAATATAAAACTTTGCCAGGTTTAGCTTTTGCTGCATACTTATCCTCATATTTACCTGAAAACCTAAAGTCTGAATTAAAATAGTTAAAGGTGAGCTAGAAACAGAAATCCGAAAAGCTTATTTTGGTGGTAACGTTGATGTTTACGTTAATGAAGTAACTAACGCTTATTTATATGATTTAAACTCCCAATACCCTGCTGCTATGTTAAATGATATGCCAGTAGGAAATCCTATATTATCGTTAGAAACAGACCTAGATAAAATATTCGGATTTGTTTACGGTGAAATTATTTGTCCCGATGATAATATCCTTCAAGTACCTTTCATACAGTATAAAGATCCTATTATTAAATTAACAATATGCCCAAGAGGTAAGTTTAAAAGATTAATATTTAGTCCAGAAATAAAATATGCCCTTAAATACGGTTATACTATGGATATTGAGTACTGTTATCAGTTCAAGAGAGGTAAAGACTTATTTACAAAATATGTTAAAGATCATTATGAAATAAAAAAAAACAGTAGCGATCAAGTTAAAAAATCTAATGCTAAATTGTTTTTAAATTCTTTATATGGAAGATTCGGTATGAAGGACATATAAAATTTTATGAGAATAGTAGATAAAACTGAAGCAGAATTCTGGGATAAAAATACAAATGTTTCAATAATATCCGAACTAACCGATAATAAATATTTTATTAGATATAAGGGTAAAATCAATGATTCTTTAAGAAAATTATATAAAAAAGACCCTTATATCTCTGTCGAAGGTAAAATGATTAATTATAATAAAACCAATTTGAGAGAGTCAGGATTAAATAAACCTAAAAGTGTTCCTTCAGCAGTTCATATTGCTGCAGCTATCGCATCATATGCAAGAATAATTATAAATGAATATAAGAATATTCCTGGTAATCCTTGCATTATGAGCGATACTGATTCTGCCGTATTACCTTTTCCGCTTCCAGACCACTTAGTAGGTAAAGGTTTAGGCCAAATGAAGCTAGTAAACGTTATTAAAAAGGGGATATTTATTAAAAAGAAAACATATTATATCCTAGATTCGGAAAATAAAGAAATAATTAAAGCCAGTGGAGTAGATTCTTCAAAGTTAAGTTATGAACATTTTATTAAATTATTAAATGGTGAAACAATAACCATTGAGAGAACTACCTTCAATTTAGATTGAGACGGTTTTAGTATAAATGTAATAAAATCGGATATACAAATACAAGGTTTACAAGGAGAAATTAAAACTCTTAATAATATATATAAGAATGAAATAAATCTTAGTCCTAAGTTCTCACACTTAGAAAGATTTATTTATTTTATTTTTATTGTTTCGTACTTAACATTATTAATCATTTTCATTTATCACTTAAATTAAAAAGACCCTATTTATATGGTTATGGTTGACCACTGTAACTTAATAATAGGTGATCAGGTATTCGTTTTAACATACTCGGGTGGTTAGGTCAACCTAAACCTGGGTGGACACAATTTCAACACAGTCCCTTTTCTTATAAAAAAATACATTTTCTATATAAATAGTAGCTATTTTAATTGTTTTTATTTATTTTTTTTAATTAAAAAAAAAATAATATGGAAGTTAACTTATAATAATACGACAGGCAGTTAACCAAACCACCGTAGATACTACATAAACTTACGAGTTTATAAGTAGTTTAGAGTATGCCCTAGGGGTTTAAATATTTCTACAAATAGTTAATTAATTACTATATTTTTGGTAATTTAATCCTTTAATTATAAAATTGGGGCAGTAGAAAATAACCTCTCAAGGATTAAATTAATTTTTATTTATAATTAATTCTTTTATTTTAATTAATTTATTTATTTTATTTAAAAAAAATATTTAATTTATTAATTTAATTTAATTAATTTATTTATTTATTTTAATTTATTTAATTTTTATTTAATAAAAAATAAATTGGTAGATTTAATTTAAATCCGCATAAATTTAACTGTCCACGCGACAATAAAAAAATAATTATATATTTATAATGATCAAATTCGTAACATTTAGAGTTATAAGATGGAACTTAAAATCTACTTTACCTAAAGTAAATAAAATATTATATAAAAAACTATTTTCTTTAAGTTACAGATTTTTTATATATTTAAAGCCTTAACAGTTATGGTTAATAATATTAGCACTGTTAAATAAAACTGAGTTTTCTAAATTATTAGGAATACCTTCAGTTTTTATTTTATTTAGTACATTATTTTCAGATAGTTTTAACACAGAATCTTTTGATCCTAAAAATAAATTGGATAAAAATATTTTAAATTCTAAACTAATTGTTAATAATTTTAATGACCCTGAAAATAAATGGGATAGTTTCTTTTGAATTTTAATAACTTTGGCTTTAATTACAAGAGCTTTAAAGTTTTTATTAAAAATAATGTGAATTCCTTTTAAGATTGCTCTAGTATACTATACTTTAAAGTATTTTGGTTTCGATTTTACTTATGTTTACAATATTTTAAATAATTTAAGCCTAGGTGTTATAGATTGGTTTTATGAAAAAATAGTTAATTTTTTTAATTCCTTTAACAATAATGATAACTAGATTTTTTAACTATATTTTCCATATAATTGTATGAAGTTTTTTATTCAGGTTTATAACTTGAATGAATTTTAATTTAATAACTAGTAATTTTAGGGCACAATTACTTACTTTATCTTTAATGCAGTCTCTAGTATTTTTAAGAGATTTAAATTTAAATAGAGTATCCAATAATATTTTTTTAAAATCTTAACTACAGCCCCAACTTTAGAAGGTATAGATCCTATTGAATTAATAAATTCTAAACCTAAGAAAATATTTTGATTAGGTTTTGTTTCTACACTAATTTTATATAGACAATATATTTTTATTAAGAAAATTATATTGTGGCCCTTTAAACTGGGGCTATATGCATTTATTTATGCTATTTCTGGAATAGATATAAGTTGGATATTAAGCTGATTTGATATCTTTCCTTTTTTTAAATTTAATATTCCTCAATGGGTCTATATACAATACTTAAGTTTGTATAGTAATTGGATTGATTGGTGGAAAGGTACAGTTAAAATAAAAAATTTAAATGTTGAATCTATTCCTTCCATTCCTAAAAGTGACACAGAATTAACCGAAGGAAATAATAATAAATGGTTCAATAAAAAAAAATATTATTATTGCAGTTAGCGTAATAGCTCTAATCGGAGTTGGTATCTGATATTTTTACTATAGTGGAAATGGTACAGGAGGTAATGGAGGTAATAATTTACCTCCTAATCCTCCATATAATATTAATACTTCTCATAATCAAACAATTAATAGACTTAACCTTATAGATTTTAATAGTTTAACTGAAGGTGACAGAACTTTTTATTTACGAGGACTAGATAGACTAAGACTTGCAGCTAGAATTACTAGTGAACAATATGAATATTATAGAAATTTATTATTAGGACCTGTGCCTGGATACGAAGGGTCAACTATTGTTCAACCTAACCCACCTGTAGAAACAAATACTACTGCTCAGGTAAACCCTGATTATGATCAGTATTTTACTGGGACTAATGGATCAGGTAGTCAAAATAATAATAATCCTTCAACAACTTCCTTTAATCCTGTTACAAACGATAATTCAACAGCATCTGGAAGTGGATCTTGAAGAGGATGGTTTAGTCGAACCGCTTCAATAGATCAAACAATAGATCAATCAGAATTAGATAAGATTAGACAAGCAAGAATAGAAAATTTAAGACATGATAGACTGGAAAATATTTTAAATCAAGATAGATTAAATACTCCTTCTACTTCTACTTCTAATGTTTCTTCCTCAAGTATAGAAAATATTATTCCATCTATAGACTCTGCTCCTAATACATCCTCTACTTCTACAGAAGCTAGTATAAACTCTCCTGAAGCTACTACAAGTTCTCCTGAAGCTACAATTAATACTTCTCCTAAGGCGGTTAACCAAACCTCTACACCTACTGTTACTGTTACTCCTGCTACTCCAGTAGATACTCCCTCTGGCTTATTAGGTTCGAATGAGGGTTCAACTTCTACTGACACAGAAGGGTTAACTAGACCAGCTAGTCCTTCAGGTTCAGATGAATCATCTTAAACTATAAGACCGTTTACATATGGTGATCCAGGTGAAAGACCCAGAGTCGCAATACCAAGAAATCCATTTGATCAAGATCTTAGAAGAAAATAAAAATAAAATTTAAATTAGTAATTATTGCTATAATTGTATTTTTATTTTTTATTTAATTATTTAGTATTCTTCCAATAGTTACACTATCTTAATAAATTCAATAATTAAAAAATAAGCAATATTTCAATCCAGACCCTTTTTTAACACATTTTACAGTAATTATAAATTAAATTTGTATAATTACTGTAACTATAAAACTTTGTAAGTTAATGACTAATAAAGTCCTATTATATTGAGACATTCTTTATGTCCTTAGATTAAAACATTTATAGTACTAAATACCTCTACATTACCTCTTTCTTATTATAGTAAATTAGATTAAATTAATTATCTGGTAATTAATGCAAATAGTACAAATATAAGCTTAAATTTCCAGGGTGTAGGAACATACAACTTCCGCACATAAATGCTCATTTAGGGTATAAATTACGCACATACAACCAAGGCGGACCCTCTCTCTCCTTTTCTCACTTTATTTTTATCTCCTTTATTTTGTTTTTTTTTATTTTTTTTATTTTCTCCTACTACCCCTATATTTTTTTTTTATTTTATTATTCTTATTAATTAATTTTAATTTTTATTACATTTTTCACTATATATACCCCTAAATTAGTATAAAATATGTAAATATAAAGTAATTTAGGGGTATATACTTTTTTTTTACTATACAGTTAAAACCTAGGGGATTAAATTGTAAAACAGGGGTTTTATACATTTATAATTACTGTTTTTCTATTTAAACTTAGGTGGTACCGATATGTTTAATAATACTTAACTATAATATTTAAGTAAATATTCAAGTTACATCTAATTTCTATCTTTTATTTTATACTCTTTTCTTGTTAAATAATAGACACATTCTTCCAGTATTTATAATCTTTATTTTATTTTATAATAATCTATTAATATACTTATTACTTGTATTGTTTTATTTTTTTTTATTTATTTTATTTAACTTTTACATTAACATTCTTCCAGTAAACACATACTTTGTATCATTTAATAAATATAATTCTTTTAAAATCCTTGATAATATATTAAAATGTGTATATACCCCCCAAATTAGTATTAAAATAATATAATAATATAATACTTATTTATTCTTCCTTTTCTTTTATTTAATTAAAATATAAAATAATAAATATTTTTTATTTTTTTTTTGTGTACCTCTATATATATTTTTATTTTTTTTCACTAGTCTATGTCTTTATACGTACATCTAATCTTTTGTTTTTTTTTTATAATTTTATTATTTTCCATTTTTAATGTTTTTAAATTTGCATATGTTTATATTAATTTAGGGGTATATAAGAATAATTTAGGGGTATATAAAATTATTATTATATTTTGCAGTATTAATTTATTTTTATTTTTATTAAACTAAACCTTTTTACTTTGTTATTTTTATTATTTATTAATTAATATTTAATTAATAGCGAAAGAAGGATTTGAACCCACCCTAACAGTTCATGAGACTATTGTGCGAACCACTACACTATTTCGCTTTATTTTATTATTATATAATATATTATTAGTGAATATATTATATAATTAATTTATATAATATAAAAATTTGTAACTTTTTTTTAATTAAACTAAGAGTACAGAATGCTATAAAAATTTTATTATTTAATATTTAAATATTTAATAGAATAAATTTATATGTATTGCTTATACCGGTTCTTTTATTTTTTATTTTTTATTTTTTATTTTTTATTTTTTATTTTACCAAATCTTTATAAAATTTTATATTTTACTTTCTTTTTTAAACAATAACTAATAAGGAAAAATTTTAAAATTTAACAAATTTAACATTATAAAAATTTATTTAAATCCTTGCCTAAATAAAAATTTAAATTATAAATAAACTTTTAAATTATAAATAAAAACTTTTATTTTCTGGTCTTGCCTATGTCTTTCTATTTTTAAATAGAAATAGTTTTTCTTCTTATAAGCTAAAGACAAATGAAAGAAAGAAAGACATAAACTAAATAAATATAATCTAAATTAAAAAAAATTATAAGCCGAAAAAAGGAATTGAACCTTTATTTTACCGTCATGAATGGTATGTTTTAACCTTTAAACTATTTCAGCACTTACTTTTTAATATATATAAAAAGGTTTTCTTGAAAAGTTTTATAAACCTAAACACCCTTCTTTTATATAATTTAATTTAGTTATATATTTATTAAGAGTAAACATTTTCTGTTTTATATTTGAAGAATTCCTATCCTTTTTATAAAGTATAAGGATTTGGAAAAAGTTTTGGTATAAAGCATTAAAAAATATTTTATTTTTATTTGTTGAAATTTCTTCATTTTGATTTAAGAATAAAACGAATTATTTAATATTTTTGTAGGATAATAAGATAGTTTAAATTTATTATAGTATGATGTTATACTAATATAATACTATTATATTATTATGGTTTGATTTTTAGTTTTAACTAAAAAAATCAATTTAAATGCTAGGTAAGGTATATGAATTGAATGCAGCAAATTTTAACTAAACCTTAAAATTTAGATAAAAAATATAAACCACTTTTTTTCCACTATTTTTAATCTTTCCATTATTTTTAATTTTGTGCTCTTTTTATAATTGAAAATTAAGTTTAAGACTTGTAAATAACAAGGATATTTAATTTGGACTCAAGGTTGTTGGGAAAAGGGTTCATCTTGATTAAAAGTAATATTTATTAAATTTTTACTTGAAACTATTTTAAAGGAATTTAAGCTTATTTTTCTGTATTATTTTTTTGTCCTTTCCATCCTTGTTTCTGCCTTTCTTTTTATATACAAATTATAGGACAGACAGGAAAGAAAAAGACATTGGCAGGCAGAAATATTAAAGTTTATATAACCAACTATAAATTAAGAGATTATAAAACAAAAGATAATTTTAATATTCTTGTATTGCTAAACCCTGAAAAGCCTGTCGTTTATACTATTAAAAAAATATATTAAGGCGTGCAAGTCTGCAAAACTGGAAAAACTTCAAAGATGCAAAACTGAAAAGCTGTAAACTTCAAAGCAAGAAAGGTTAGAATATAAAAATTAGAATTATATATAAAATATAAATAATTCTTTACATCCATTTTTAAATAGAAATATGTTTTCTTTTACTTTTCTTTTTAAGTTTAATAAAGCTTCAAGGAACAATATTACTGTCTTATTTTTATTTTTATTTTTAATTTTATTTTCTAATTTACTTAAATTTATATAATAAAAAATAGAAGAAAATCACTAATAAACTATTTAAAGATTAAAATTTTATAATAAATTTTATAATTTAATTCAATATTACTATATATTTATTTATAATTATAAATTAATTAAACATTCTTCTTCCATTCCAATAAAAAAACAATATTAAAAATTTTTCTTTTACACAAAAGCACAAAAAAGATTAAACAAATTTCAAGTCTCCGGCTTCAAGTTCAAATAAATATTAAAATTTTGTATGCTATAGAATTAAAGTTAGAGTGGACCATAAGCAAGGAGTTAAATAAAAGTGGAAAACCAAACAAATAAAATTAATTTTACATTATTTGTCTATTGCAAGCACCAGAAGGTAAACCGGAAGACCGACATAGTACTTTTTAAATTTTGGAATTTTATAATAAAGGATTTTTAGCAAAACATACAAAAATTAAATATAAATATATTAAAAATGTTTAGTAATATGAAGAACTCAACCATACTTTGATATTAAACGTTCCTTTTTTATTTTTAGCTGTAAATGAAGAAGTATTAACAAAATTTACTAAATTTTTAGATAAGCTACCTATTTGTACTGTTTGCACAGTTTTCTTAGGTTTAAATCTTTCTGTTTTTAATCTACCTGCTAATCTTATCCTTATTCCTGAAGTTTTTGCCGGTGATACAGGATTTGTAATTATCTCTTTATAATTATCCATATTATCATAAAGAATAGATGAAGGTATAAATAAATTTAATTTATTACTATTTTGGTATGTTAACTGAGATACCAATTTTGTTTTTTTGTTAATATTTAAATTTTTATTATAGCCCAAGCTTGTATTATTTCTTTTATTAATATTTTTATAAAAAGTAATAATATCTTTATTTAAAGTAGAAGAAATATTACTATTGTTATTTGAATTTAGATCCATATTTACATCTGAAGAGACATAATGGATAGAACTAAAAGGTTTTAAAAGATATTTTTCAATAGGTAATAATTGTGCTCTAGAAAATGTAATATTTTTTAAATTTCTGTTTTTTTGTAAAATTAATTTAGAACTTTTATAAACAGAAATTTTTTTTCATAATTTTGTTAATAAAAATCTGAAATTGAATGTTTTGGTATTAGCGCTTACACTTCTAGCTAAAATGTTAGGTTCATGACCAATATTGTAAAGCCTTACCAATTGAACATCTAATTCTTTTTCGAAAATTTTTAATAATAAAGATTTAAGTAATCCAATTTTTAATCATCAATAATCTTGATTTACATTTAATGTTTTATCTTTAGCTTTTGGGCTTTGAAAAGTAGATTTATTTATTAGATTAGATCTTATAGTATAGTATCACTTTCCTTTTACCTTTTGATTTAGTTCTTGTGTTTTTTTCAAAGGAAATACCAACGTACTTTTAAACCTTGTTTTATTTCTTCTAATTTTATTCAATTTATACAATTTGAAAGCATAAGCTAATATATTCTTAAAATTATAAAGTTTTCCTTTTAAACATGCTTTATTTAATTTATTTTTTCTTTTCTGTATTCTATTTCAATATCATAAAGCCTTTTTATTTTTAGGAGCTTTTTTATTTATATTTTTCATAACATAATCAATAATTTTTGCCAATTTTTCCGATAAATGTTTTTTCATATACCTTCCTTTTCCTAGAAAAGGTGCTGTACTTTTATTTTGATAATCTTTATTATTTTTATTAGAAGGTTGAGGAGCGCAGTATTCAAACACTGTTCCTATTACATAATAAAGTCTTAATATTAATTTATCAGGAGTTTCTATAAAAACAGGCTTACTTATACTACTAAAAAAAGAATTAAAAAAATATTCCAGTATAGTACTGACTCTTTTTTTATTAGGTATATTACTATTAAAAGTATTAAAATTATAAGTAATAGACTGAGATTGACTTAATTTAGGATCTATTTTAGGATGAGGATAATCTTGTATTCTCTTATTTGAAGCAATTTTAAGTTTATCATGATTACTTAAAATAAAATTTATATTAGAATTAATTTTAGGAGAAACAGGTGACATAATATTTTTTTTTGCTAAAGAAAGAATTAACTTAGCTTTATTATTATTTATAGTATCAGAGGAACTTTTATTTTTATTAATTTGATCAATATTAGTAGGAATTAAAGTACTTAAGCCTCTAATTACATTACAATTAGTTATTTGATCAGTTCCAATAGAAAAAGGAATAAATAAATTAAGATTTAAAAAATAATTTAAATTTAAAATATTATAGGAACTTAACTTTAAAAGTTTTTTATTTATTTTATAAATTTTTATATTTTTATTCTAAATCCATGCTGTAAATTTAAACAGTAGGATAATATTTTTTGTTGTTTATTTTATTAATTTTATTTGTCTGGTTAACCGCCATTGGAAATATACCTCCTGTAGGCATTAGGCCTACAGGAAATAAAATATTTATAATAGTGCAGCTTAAAGACAGATAAATATAAGGTAATTATACCTAAACAACAAATATTAAATTATACCGAATGGTAAATTTAAAAAAGTTTAGGTTTATTATTTTTTTGCATTTTTTTAAAATTTGTATTATTTTATTTCCATACAAAAAAACTCTAGTTTGCCTTCTTATTAAATATTAAATATTTAATATTAGAAAAATAAAACCAAGACTAAATTTAAATGAACTCTAACAGACTCCCTCACTTATTAAGTTTAGAAAAAAAACAAAAGAAAATTAAGATTTTAGTTCCTTTCTTTTTAATAAGATCAACTACCTTTCCTAGTTATAGGTTTGCAACATTACTTATTGGCTTTCTATTAATAATTAAAAAAATTTAATGTATAGAAAATTAATGTATAGAAAATTAATTAGAAGAAGAAGAACAAGGAACTAAGAGACAGAACCTTTATGGTTTGTTAATTATGAATTTAGTTTTTAGTTTTAAATTTTAAGAAGAAGAACACCAAATTAAGAAATTATTATTTTGTTTTCTGATCTAGCTAAATTTTTAATATTTTTAATATTTTCGCAATTTTCTTTTCTTTTGTTATTTTAAAAAAACAACAAATTTTTTGTTATATTTTAAGATTGCCTTTAAATTTTAATTTTAATACACAAAATTTAATTAACACTTGAATTTTGTGATATGATAAATGTCTTTTTTTATTTGAAGTATATTTTAAAATTAAATTGTACCCTTTTTAATTAATTAAAGGTATTAAAAAGCATACAAAAAGAAAATTTTTAGTTTTTAAATATTTTTTTATTTTTATTTTCTGGTCTTGCCTATGTCTTTCTATTTTTAAATAGGAAGAGTTTTCTTTTTATAAGCTAAAGACAGATGAAAGAAAGTTTATATTTTATTATATATTATATTATTTATTTTATTTTTTAATTTAATAAAATATAGAGATTCTACTGTTCTTGATTTCGTGATTGCTTGTTTCTTGTTTTCTTGAGTACTATAGCAGCTATAAGTGCCTGCCTTTTTTGGTATATGTTAATTATAATAGAACTGTGATAAAATTATATAAATTTTATTACAAGAATTTACAATAGAATTATAATTTATAGCAAGAATTATAATAATAAGTTAGGGCAATAATAAAAATTTTAATTTAAAATTGAAGAAAAGGTTTGCTTAAAATTGTTTTTATAATTATAAAACTAAACCCTATTTTATAATTATAAAACTAAACCCTATTTATTTATATTAGATTAGTAAATATATTAGTAAATATAAAAATAAAATATATTAGTAAAATTATTAGTTAAAAAAAGTTTAGGTATTTAGTACTGTATTTACACTATCTTTTAAACTAATACGAACAAAGAGACTCGAACTCTTACGGAATAAATTTCCACTATTGCTTAAGAATAGTTTGGCTACCAATTACAACATGTTCGCTTTATTTTATTTATTTTTTATTTTTTATTTATAAACCTGTAAATTTTTATATAAAAGATTAAATTTTGCTTAAATTTTTTTTATACGAGTAATCAGATTCGAACTGATGACTTCGACTTGGAAGGTCGTAGTTATTCCAACTTAACTATACTCGCTAATCTTATATATATCATCTAATCTTATAAACATTAAGAATATTTTATGTAGGCCTAATGCCTACAGGAGGTATATTTACAATGGCGGTTAACCAGACAAATAAAATTTAAATTTTAATAACTCACCATTTAACTTTAAGTAATATTTAAAAACATATAGATTAAAAAATATAGATTAAAAATAAATAAAAACATATAAATTAAAAACAGATAGTATTAATATATTAGGGATATTAATATAATATTAATAATAAGGAAATAAATATAAATTTATAATTAAAATAATTTATACTTTATATAAATATAACACTCTTTTAATAAAAAAGAAATAATATTTAAATAAATAAGGTGTCTGCCTTTCTATAGTTTCTATTAATTTTATAGTTTAAATAGTTTCTATAGTTTCTATAGACAGACATAAAAAATTTTACAACTTATAATCCTAATATTCTGAACATTGTAATAATATTTAATTATTCTATTTTCCTTTTTTTATGTTAACTAATTAATTAAATAAAAACTTTTTTGCAAAAAAATTAATTTATTGACCAAATTATTAAAAATAGTACTACCACTACAAAACAAACATCTTATTGGATTTGAACCAATACTCAATTACTTCGAAGGTAAACGCTGTACCTTTTAGCTAAAGATGTAAAATAAAATAAAAATAAAATAAAGATAATTTTATTTTTTTGCCTTTCCTGTCTACTTATTTATATACTTTCTAGAAAGCCAGAAAGGAAAATTTATCTTGGATTTTAATTTACGAGTAAAGAGACTTGAACTCTTACGATCAAAGAACATGAATACCTAAAATTCACCTGGCTACCATTTCAGCATACTCGTTTACTTTTTAAATTTAAATATAACTAATTAGTATATTCTAAGTTAATTTTATTAAACAATCTTATTAGGTTCATTTTTTAATATTATTATTATCCATAGACAAAATTTTTATATTGTCTTTTTCCACTTTTAATTTAATAAAAAATTAAATTTAAGTAATTAAATTTAATACAGCTAATATTTAGAAATATAAAAAATTTTATCCCTTTTTGTTTTGAACAATAAGTTAATAATAAAAAAAAAATAATAAGATATAAAGAATAAGAACAGTAATAAGATTAAAAATAAAATATATCTTAAAAAATTTTTTAATAAAAAACTAATCCCTCATGAATTCTGCTATCTCAAATTTGGTCTTTAAATTGATAAAGCAAATGATTAAATATATTAGAAAAATAAAATATATCCGAATTCAACCCAACCTAATAAATAAATAAATAAATAAAAAATATATAATTATAAAAATCTTAATCTCTTTTAAATTATCTAAAAAAAAAGATAAAAAGGGAGTCTACCTCTAGTTACATTTGATAGTTGTTGTTTTTCAAAATCCCATTCTAATCCCAACAATTTTAAATTATTTAATGGACCTTTAGGTTTCTTTACTACCCTACTTTTCTCATAATCTATTCATATTCCATGTTTTCAAGAGGATTTAGTTTTATTTAAACAATTTACAAAATTATATTTTCCTATTCTTTCAAAGTCATCTTTTTTAACATAAAAACTAATATCATCAGCATAACATAATATCTTAAAATTTTTACTAAGACCTAATTATTTTTTTTAATTCTCTTATTCAATCCTCGTTATTATTTAAAAATAACATAGGACTTATGCTCAATCCTTGCGGAAGATTCCTTCTTTGAATATCAAAATCTTTATTTATTATTCTTTCAACCACTCCTGCTTCACTTGGAACATCAACTATTTCTGGTCTGATCAATTTAACATTTAAATGGCTATAGAACAAATTTAACACTCAACTTGGTAAACCATCTTTTTTAATTCGTCAAATAATATTTTTTATCAATGTTATTAAATTTTGCATTAATATCAAATTCAATTATGTAATCACTTTCTAGCAATTTTATTTCTAATATTTCCTTTCAGTAGGTTGTTACACCTCTTCCATATATAAATCCATGATAATCTTGTTTTTTAATTTTTAATTGTATCAAAGCATCTTTAATTTATTAATTCCACTTAAAATAACCTGGTTCCCGCTACTGGCACTCCAAGAACTCTCCATTTTTTTCCAACTTCAATTCAGACCTCTCTCATTGGGCTCAAATTTTAATTTCTTAGGCATCTATCATAGTCTATAATTATTTTTATAATTTGTTGTAAACTATAATTTTTATACCAAATCGGATCTCAATTAATTAGGTTTAGATTAAAATTTTACGGCGAGTTTCCCTTTTGTTTTGATACAATATCTCAAGAAACTTTTTCCTTAAATTAAGTTCCAAAATTTTTAATTGTTTTTATATATATTTATTACTGGTTACAGTACTAGGTTCAGTAATTGGTATTTCTAATGTTGTAAGAATTTTACGTTTTTAGTTGTTGATAATTCGTTATAATATTTTTTACTTTTTAAACCGAACAAACCCAAATTTAAAATTTTACAGGAGAATGGAAGAATAAATATTTTATATATTTAAATTATAAAAATATTTAAATTATAAAAATATTTAAATTTATTAATTTAAATTTATATATTTAAAATTAGACACTAAGAGGATTCGAACCTCTGATAGGAGTATTAACAGTACTCTGCATTAGCCACTTTGCTATAGTGTCAAAAAAATAAAATATTCTGTCTTCTATAAATATAAAAATATTAAAGATATAAAATAATTGAAAATTTTTTAAGTTTTTAATTTGTCTATAAATTAGTTAATAACATATTAAATCAAATTATTCTTATTCTTATTCTTATTCTTATTCTTATTCTTATTTTTTATTCTAATTTTTATTAGCGTTTACTGTGACACTTAAATTTAATTTTAGTTAATATAATATACCTTTTTATTACCTAACTTTTAGTTATTCCAAATATTATTTTTAAATTCTAATATAAACTAAAAAAAAAGGGAGATAAAACCTTTCATAAAAAAAATTCTATTAAGCTTAAAATTTTACACCTAATTATTTTCTGGTAGGCGCGACTCGAACACGCTATATGTCTTACACCCAAAGTAAGCGACCAGCCAGTTAGTCATCTACCAGTGTAAATTAGATTCAAGATATTATTTTTTTATGCTAATACTTTTACATAATATTTTTTGTCTGTGCTATAGCAGAAAATTTAAATGTTTTATTTTATGTAGGCCTAATGCCTACAGGAGGTATATTTCCAATGGCGGTTAACCAGACAAATAAAATTTAAATTTTAATTTATTACTAGCTACCTAACTTTTTACTTTAACCTAATTTATTTCTTATGATAAAAAAGAATAAGGCAGTTTTTATTAAATATTTATTAAATTTTAAATAATTTACTATATTAAGTTCATTTTTTAATTTAGTTATTTTAAAGTATTATTAAATATTTAATATTTAACAATTAACATTTAATATTAAATTAAAAAAAGGTTGATCTTGTCTTTAGGGTGGTTGTGGTTATGGTGATTAACCATAACCGCCCACCATAACCGTAAAAACAAAAAGTTTTACTATGATATTTTTTGCATAATTATTTTGAGTTAATTTTATTATTATAAAAATTTTCCTATAGAGAACTAAAACTAAAATTTGCTCCATTCAAAGTTGCAGCAGCTTACAATAAAATTAAAAAATTTAAAATAGAAGTTTTATTAGGAATTTACAACTTAATAATCAGTTTAGTAGTTAAAACCAGCCGCTTTAGCTAATCTGTCATATTCTTGTAAATTTTGATCTAGATAACTTAGAACAAAGTTATCGAATTTATTAGTATTTTCTACTAAACCTTATTTAAATGCTAAATACTTTCCGTGTTTTAATTAATATAATAATAAATTTTATATAAAATTTATTACTTATACCTATATATTTTGTAAATTAGCACAAGCTTCTAAATATTAGGTATGAATCTTAGAAACAAATTCTTTAGTTGATTGAACATCTGGAATATTTAAGTCATGAAGAGAATTAATATAATAAAAAATCCCTACAATAGAAACCATTATAAATATCAAACCTCAAAGTAAAATTTAAAGTTTGTTCTGATTCTGTGCTATAGCCATCAGTAGAATCAATTAAACTATCAAATTCTAATAATAAAATATCATAAATAAATAATTTAAATAAAACACCAGAAATTAAAAATAAAAACTTTAAACCAAAGGATAAAATTGAATTTGAATATTTAAGTATAAACAATTTTAAAAGGTTTATTTATTAAAATTTACGTCAGTGTTTAACTTTTATTTTTTTATATATACGTAAAATTTTAAACTAAAACTTTTTATTCTCTATAGATTAAAAAGGGGTTAATCTTGATTAAAAGTTACTATGATATTTTTTTGAGGATTATTTTTTGTTTGCTTAAAGTTTCTTAATAAAAATTTTTATTATAACTATTTTTATTATTATTTTATTTTAAATTTTTTTTAATAAAATTAAACTAAAAATAAAGAAGAAGGAATTAAACTATACTAAAAAATAGAGGAATAGTCATTAAATAATAAATTATTCTAAATTATTAAGAATAAAGTATTAAGAAACCGATCATCAAACTGAAAAGACCGGTCGCTTCGGCTAGAGCGAACCCTAAAATAGCGTAACCAAACAATTGACCAGCTTTTTCAGGATTTCTAGAAGTTGAAGCAATAAGAGATGCGAAAATTACACCAATTCCCAGTCCCGCTCCGATTAATCCAGAGCAAGCTAATCCGGCACCAATAAATTTTGCAGCAGCTAACATAAAAAATTTTAAATTATTTAGTTATAAGATAATGTCTAACATATGTAAAATTTTTCTTCCCAATGAATAATATTTTATTTTTTTTTAATTTAAATTACTATATAAAATAATTAATATTAACAAGATACAATTATTATTTTTTTTAATTATCAATAATCATTCCCTTTTACTTAAATATAAAAGTTGTACGTTAATAAAATTTATCCTTAAAATTAGTTATATAAATTAATCTTTTACCTTTTTATAATCTTTCTCCATTGGGTCTGTCCTTTGTAGGTATACCTACACAGGCAAGACAGAAAGGAAAGACAAATTATTAAACTTTTAAATTAACCTATTTTTTTTTCAATATCTATAGACAAATAAAGTAAAATAAATTTAATATTGTAGAATTTATGATACAATTAAATCTTAAGGTTATTTTATTTTATTATAATTTCAATAAAATTTAAAAAAGATAGTTTAAATTTGGTCCTATTAAAATTTTATCCCTTTGTAAGTTTTAATAAAAACTATAATTACCTTTTTATTAAATGAAAATATAGACACTAACCCAATTTTAAGTATATTCATAATAACATAAATAATTAAAATTATAATTCCTTTATAGGTTTATAATTATATTTTTTTTTTTATAAAGTTAGATATTTGTAAGACAAATTTTGTAAAATACTGAATTTAGTCTAAAATTTAAAGGTAAAAATAGAACAAATTTTCTTTCATTGTTATAGCCAAGATAATAAAATTTTTTATATTATCAGCCAAATTTTAAATTTATATAAGAACAAGCCTAATACAAATATTTTTTATAATTAATAAGACTAATAATACTATTAAATTTATTACGCTATCCTTAAATTACATTGAAAACATATTTGTTATAGTTATTATTGCTCTAATATGGTTATAAACCAAATAAATAAGAATATTAAATAACATTAACATGTTAGATTTTTTTTTTAATAAGAATTAATAAATAATAAATCATAATTAATATCTTTTTCTTATTGCTATAGGATAACGCACACCAATTTCTTTAATTTTATCCTTTAAATTTTCCAAGTAAATTTATTTTTAAATTACCTTGAACCTTAACTTGATTTAATATTATAAATCCCAGTTTTAAATATCTTAACTATTGGAATAAAAGTTTAAATTGAAATTAATGTTTAAATTGAAATTAATGTTTAAATTAAAATTAATTCATTATTTTTCTCGTTAATATTTCTTTAAATTACCTTTAAATTATTTATTTTTTTTACATTTAAATAATTTCAATTTTTGTATATTAAGGATCTAAAATATAAGGAGTAGAGTAATCGAAACCCTGTATGTAAAGTGTAAATTTACCGCTAAACCACTCAGCTAACTCCCTTTTGTATTAAACTTTAACTTTTATACCTTAAATTTTAAATTTATCTCTATGGATATGTAAAGTATTAATAAAATTAAATTTAAATTTTAAATTAAAATTAAAGAAAATGAATAAAAAATTTAAAATAAAAAATAAAAATAGAAAAATATAAATATAAATATTATTAAGTTTTTAATTTACTAGTTACTAGATTTTGTAGATTAATAATTTGCTTGGTAAAATTATAGGAAAAACGTTTAGGTCAAACATTAGTAAACAAGCTTAAATTTTTGTCTGGTCCGGTTATGGTTAACCACCATTGGCCCTGGTCTGGCCTCTCTTCTCTTTTTACATATTTATTAAATTATATCTTTAAATTTTATATAATTTATAAAATAAAATTTAATTATTAATAAAAAAATTAATAATTAAAAAAATTATAATTATAAACTTGAATATAAACAAAATATTTGTCTTCTGTTAAAATTTTAATTAAATTCCTGT
>Ga0137398_10000004_pt1 | contig 61886 bp, 114 predicted proteins | sample czorhiz216metaG_FD_106659 | JGI IMG/M metagenome (GOLD analysis project Ga0137398, IMG submission 106659) | Vadose zone soil microbial communities from Angelo Coast Range Reserve, California, USA - czorhiz2.16 metaG | ecosystem: Environmental > Terrestrial > Soil > Vadose zone | place: USA...
AGGGCACCGTGTCGAGCAGTGAGACGATATGCCTCGCCAAGTCGAACCTGGCCTCTGAGAGAGGCACAGACTCGGATAGCGCCGCTGTCATCCTTCGAGAGGCGATGAGAGCCTCGGAGAAGGAGACAGTCGTCAGCAGAGGCTGGTGGAAGTCCGCCTTCGAGGTCATGGCATCGGAGGAGGAGACGCTCTCGTTCAGAGCCACTACCGTCCTCTTCAGGGCAGCCAGGTTCTCCACCAAGGCATCTGTCTCAGCCAGGGGCTGAATGTAGTGCGCCAGGGACGCCAGGGACTCTGAGGAGGGCACAGACTCTGCGAGCAGCGCCCTGAACTTGCCGATCGCAACCATGGCCTCTGAGAAGGACACGCTCTCTGCCAGAGGGATCACCACTCGGTAGAGTGCAGCCAGGCTGTCGGAGAAGGGGACGGTCTCTGAGAGCAGAGGGTGCGCCCTCATGATTGCCGTCAGAGACTCAGTCAGGCCGACCGTCTCGGAGAGGAAGAACTCAGCGTGGTTGCCAAGAGCTTCATTCAACGAGTCCGTCTCGTTCAAGAACTGAACGAAGTGCATCACGACGGTCTCTGCCTCTGAGAGGGTGACCGTCTCGCTCAGAGCCGCTGTCATTCCCTTGGATACGAGAAGTGTGTTCGCCAGCGTGACAGTCTCGTTCAGGGTGCTAAAGAAGTGGGCAAGGGAGACGAGCGACTCTGTGAGAGTCACCGTCTCATTCAGTGAGGCCTTGAAGGCCGCCAGGGCGACCATCGACTCCGACAGGCCCACCGTCTCGGACAACGAGTTGAAGAGACGAGCAATGGACGCCAACGACTCGGAGAGCCCCACGGTCTCCGACAGCACCTTGAGCATGTGCTGACTCACAGAGACGCTGTCAGAGAAAGCTACGGTCTCCGGAAGAGGTTGGATGCCGGCGAAGCGGCTGGCCAGGGACTCTACGGAAGCCACCGTCTCCGGAAGAGGGGCCGAGAAAGCTACGACGTTGCCGCCGGCGTGGTCGGAAGGGTTGAGACGGATCTCGTTGGTTGCGTCTTGCGATGGCCTCATCAAGAAGATGTTGACGAGGGTTCTTGTGGCCGCATCAACAGGCAGCAGAACGATGTTGCCTGGAGTGCCGTCCGCCTGGGCGAGGTAGACGTTGACGGACATAGGAGGACCTCACGAAGGAACGAGGGTCCTCACCGACGATCCGATGAAGTCTGGGGATCCAGCTTTGTAGGCGACCAGGAAGTGGTTCTGAGAGGGGTACTGCGAGATGAACTCGAAGTAGCCGCCAGAGTCGCTCGTGACTTCGGCGATGAACACCTCGGAGACGTCTGACGTGTTGATGAGGTACCCACGGATGAGGCAGCTTCCGAGTGGGTTGCCGTTTCCGTCCTTGGTCACGCCGACGATCTTGAGCTGCGACTGGCAGCCACCCTCTTGTGGAGGAGGGGCCCAACGCCCGGTGGCAGTGGCATCTTCACTCAGAATGCCACAGGACATCTCAGGGCCGCAGTAACGAGTCCTGGGCCACAGAACGGCATCGGCGAAGGGAGCTGTGGCAGTGAACGTACCTGCCTGCTCCGGCACCGACTGGTACTGAGGGGGAGCGCCACGATCATCGTTCGGCACCGTGAACCACACGGCGCTCGTGTTGCCGTTCGCTGGAAGAGTGAACTTGCTCACGGTCGTACCAGGGTGGGGTCCGCAGGCTCGATGGAAACGTCTTTCGGTGGAACCACCAGAGGGGCGTTGGGCCTCCCATGGTTCCTCACGGCGTCGATGGCGTTGTTCAGCATGGCGAGGCAGAACACCTTGTCGGCGATCGGCCCTTCGACACTCAGCGCACCGTCAGGCCAGCACTTGATGACAAGGGCAACGACAGGTTGCTTCTGATCCGCCATGGTACCACCTCATTCGTCGATCACGGCCCAGACGTCGCAGACCGGGGCGGTCGCGATGATCCAGACGACGATGCTGTTGCTGATGGGAACGCCGAGACCTCTTGGGAAGGTCCAGATGATACCAGCACCGATCGTGGCCGTGCAGGCGAAACGACGGAAGAAGTTGGTGGGGACGGTCGGAGCGGTACCCCACGCCACTGCCGCAGTCGTGAGACCCGTCGGGCCACCACCGTCTGCCTCGTCGAGGAAGGTCTGAGGCGAGGTCGGGGTGACGCCGATGGCGCCAGGACGGCCCAGGCCGTACACGCCGGCGGTCGCAGCGGTCTGGCTGATGCCGACCTCCATGATCTTCGGCTTGTTGGTTGCCGCCGTGCGGACTTCCCAGCTCGGGGTCGCAGCGGTACCCGAGGTGGTGCGCTGCGAGAGTGAGTAGATGGCCATGTTCGTCTTACCCCAGGGTGATGGTGTACGTGATCTCCAGCGTGTCGTTGAGCACGAGCGAACGCTGGGTGAAGGCGAGAACGTGGTTCATGGTGCCGCTGGATGACGCCGTGAAGAGCGCTGCCTTCTGAGCCGACTGCGAGCCGGTGGCCGTGAAGGTCTTGTCGACGGTGGTCTGGTTGCCTGCGCCGGTGGGCAGCACGACGATGCCCTGAGCTCTGGTGAGCCCGTTGGCTGCGATCTCGTTCGAGAGGGTGGTTGAGGTCGCCGTCTCGGTGAGAGCATCGTTCGAGAGGGCGACGTAGTTCAGCCCGTTCGCACCGAGACCGGAAGTGCCGTAGCCCTGGGTGTGAAGGAAGATGCGGCCGGGGTTGGTGATGAGGTTCCAGACGACCTCTGGCTCATCCACCATCTTGAAACTGCGAGGGTCGGGGACGAAGAGCCCCGTGGCCTTGTCCATCAGGAAGTCCGTCGGCCGACGGTGGGTGATCTTCATCTGAGCTCGGCCGATCGGGATGAACTCCTTCAGAGGCGAGCGGAGAAGAACGGAAGCTGCCATCTTCTCTGCACTACGAACGAGCTCTCGCATGTCCATGTCTTACTGCTCCTGAAGTGAGGGGCCCGATGGCCAAGGGAGAGAACTGGAGTTCCCGGACGTGAGGTGGCATGGTACCCGTCCGGGTGTTCGTCAGAGAAGCAAAAGTTTGGTGTCAAGAGTGATGGAAGGTTAACCGGTACGGGATACCGGGCTCCGCTCGAAACGGATGCGCTCCCTCCGGGGAGTGGGCTTCGACTGCTCAACCTTCCGCTTCTGGAGAGTAAACAGCGTAGGTCGCTGGCCCGCCTGCTAAGCGGTGCGCCCCGAAAGGGGTGTGATTCGAGTTCACTGCTCTCCGCTTCACTTCTTCTTCTTGAAAACGACTTGGACGCTCGGACGAAGGATCTGAGAACCCTCGCCAACGAGAAGAGTGACCTGGCCGTGGAGAAGTACCTTGCCGGTGGCGGTTCCCGCTTCGAAGATGACGTGGTCTCCCTCGTTGATCTCGTTCGGCGACTGACCTCCCTCGTTGACAGGGACGGGCGCAGCAAAGACGAAGTCCGGGAACGTCGGCATCCAGTCGGTGCTCGGCTCACGCTCCAGCTTGACGAAGAAGGAACCACCCTCTTGAACAAGAGGAGCCTTCTGCCAGATGAAGTCCGGCATGATCGGCAGCCACTCGACATCTGGCACCCGGATGAAGATGCGTGTGTAACCAAACGCTCCTGTGTCGACAGGTCTTGGTGCTGCCCGAGCGAAGTCTGGGAAGTCCGGCGACCACGCAAGAGCGGGCGTGTAGTCGAGATCGAGGAACGAGATCGTCCCCGTGTCGACTGGACGAGGCAGAGCTCTTCCAGCGAAGTCAGGGTAGCTCGGCGCCCAGTCGACGTAGGGCTCGTATTCGAGGTGAGCACGGAAGACACCGCCGACATTGACTGGAGGCTGAGCCTTCCTTGCGAAGTCTGGGTAGTCGGGGAGCCAGTCGACGGCGGGCTCACGCTCCTGGATGACGATGACGCTCTGGCCTTGCGGAACGAGAGGCGTCTTGCCCCGAGCGAAGTCCGGATAGTCCGGGTACCAGAGAGAGTTGACCGTCGGGGCAACGAAGCGCTGGAAGAAGTAACCGCCTTCGTTGACGGCACGAGGCAGAGCTCTTGCTGCGAAGTCTGGGTAGTCCGGAGACCAGTCGAGCTGAGGCTCTCTCTCCAGATGGGTGCGGAAGACGCCACCTTCATTGACCGGCCTCTTCGCCGCACGTGCGAAGTCTGGGTAGCTCGGTTCCCAGGAGAGCTTCGGAACGAAGTCCGGATCAAGGAACGAAGCCCCGCCCTCTCTCAGGGTCAACGCACGAGGGAGAGGAGCAACCGCATCCTGGTAGGACGGGAACCAGTCGGTGGGCTCGTACTCCAGATGAGTGCGGAACTGCCCACCCTCGTTGACTGGACGAGGGGCAGCTCTGGCGAAGTCTGGGAAGTCTGGGAGCCAATCGACATCTGGCTCTCTCTCAAGCTTGACGAAGAACGCTCCGCCGACGTTCAGCGGAGGACGAGCAGCACGAGCGAAGTCAGGGAAGCTCGGGGACCAAGAGAGCTTTGGTACGAAGTCGAAGTTGTCGAAGGGGGCGAGACCGCCTTCATTGACCGCTCTTGGGAGAGCTCGACCTGGGAAGTCTGGGTACTCAGGGCTCCAGTCAGTCGTCGGTTCGTACTCAAGATGCGTCCTGAAGACGCCGCCCTCATTGACGGGGCGTGCAGCCGCCCTGGCGAAATCCGGGAAGTCTGGGAGCCAATCCGTGACCGGAATGCGAGGAGGAGTGGCTGGGACCCGGAAGACACCGCCTTCGTTGACAGGCCTCGGAGCTGCCCGAGCGAAGTCAGGAAAGTCCGGCAACCAGTCGGTGGTCGGCTCACGCTCTTGAATGACGAGAGCGAAGAAGCCCTCTCGAACAAGAGGAGCACTGGTCCTGGCGAAGTCTGGAAATGCGGGGGACCAAGACAGTTTCGGAACGAAATCGAAGTTGTCGAGAGAGGCGTACCCGCCTTCGTTTACTGGCCGTAGAGCTTTCCTACCGGCGAAGTCTGGGTAATCCGGAAGCCAATCGGTCGTTGGCTCGTACTCAAGGTGAGCTCGGAAGACGCCACCCTCGTTGACCGGCCGAGGCGCTGCTCTGGCAAAGTCAGGGTAGTCGGGAAGCCAGTCAGTGACTGCTTCACGCTCTTGAATGACGAGGACACTGAGACCGGTGTCGACGGGCCGAGGCTTCGCTCTTGCGAAGTCCGGGTAGCTCGGAGCCCACGCCAGCTTGGGAACGAAGTCTGGATCGAGGAACGAGAGACCCGTCTCGGCAAGAGCAGTTGCTCTCTTGGCTGCCTGACCTGGGAAGTCCGGATAGTCCGGGCTCCAGTCGGTGGTGGGCTCGTATTCGAGGTGGGTTCTAAAGAGACCACCTTCGTTGACCGGTCGAAGAGCCGCACGACCAGCGAAGTCAGGGTAGTCAGGACTCCAATCGAGCTGTGGCTCCCTCTCCAGATTCGTCCAGAAGAGACCACCCTGTGGGTTTCGAGCAGCGGCCCGAACCTGATCAACACCTTGGTCCCACGGGAAGCCAGTTGACGGGTCGAAGCCTGTCGGAGTGAAGACGAAAGGAGCTTCTCCGCCCTTCTCGACAGGAACTGCTCTTGCCCGAGCGAAGTCCGAGAAGGTCGGCTGCCACGCCATCTTCGACACGAAGTCGAGAACGGGCCCTCGGATGTTCTCCCACTGGCTGACGGCGAACGGTGAGAGAGTGTTGCCGTTGACGGAAGAGTCGACGAGCTTGTCGGCTTCCGACGCGAACTTCCAGAACCCGCTCAGGTTCGAAGTTCTGACCGTGGTGAACGAAAGACGCTCAGCCTCGATCTCAGCGTCAGTGAGCTGGGCATCGTACAGCTTCCAAAGAGACAACCCTCCCGTTAGGAAGTTGGAAGTCGTGTACGAGAAGTACATCTTGAACGAGGCGCCCTGGGCGACGATCGTTCCTGTGGCACTGACGATGGCGTCGGTCTCGGTGCCACGGAAGATGGTAGCCGTGGTGCCGTTGACCCGAAGAGCGATGAAGTAATACTTCTGATCGACCAGCGCTCCGGAGATCGTCGCTGGCCGGGTGAAGCCGAAGGTGTCGACGAGAGCGACCTGCCCGGTCTTGAATTCAAGAGCGAGACCAGTGCCGGCGGCGTCACTGACCCAGATCAGTGAGTCGTCGGCAGTAGCTGCATCGAACTTGGCCCAACCGCAGACCGTGTAGCTGGTGTTGTTCGCCGGAAGCCCGCTACGGAAGAGCGGGTCGTTGGCCGAATCGAACCTGATGGCCCCGAGCCCGGCTCTGGGGACCTCAAAGAGTCCGCCCTCAGGAACTAGACGTGGAAGCCTTCGAGCAAAGTCCGGGTACTGTGGAAGCCACGAAGGACTGTTCGCCGGGCTGAAGCCTGCTGGAACGAAGGTAAAGTCGACAGCCCCACCACCGTCTAGAACTCCTCGACTCTGCGGACGTAGAGCAGGAGCTTCCTCTACCTGTTCGAAGAAGGTCTTGAGAGACGGATCGAACGGCCCATCCTGGAGGAACGGACCTTCTTCCGTGCTCCAAGAACCGGCCCCGATGTCAGAGAGATTACGAACAAAGCCGCTGGAGTCGATTAGACGAGTAGCGGCATTCTCCAGCTTCCAGACGAACTCGATGTTCGCCGTACGAGCAGGGAGAATTCGCGTCGACTCGGCGAGAGCTTCGGCTGCCGACAGCGGAACACTGTGAACCTTGAAGCCAGTGAGGCGTCCATCGAAGTTGTCGAGGAAATCGTCGGTACCAATCTCGAAGGTGGTGGGCGTCCACCCCGTCGTCATTCCAGTGACAACAGTATGAGTAAGCGGACCGCCAACTACGCCAACGTATGCATCGGCGTTTCCTCCAGTGCCGACCGAGATGCAGGCAAACATCCACTTGCCTGGGACGAAGGTCTCGATGAGAACGAAGCCTCCGTTCCAAGCGAGGAGGATCTCGTTGTCGCTGAGGACTTCGATGTTGTGGTAGTTGGTCGGGCCAGCGTCGTTCAGGGTCCAGAACGCAGCGTCGCCAGCAGGCGTGGTGGTCTTATAGAAGAAGCAAGAGACCGAGTAGTTGGTCGGCCCTACGAGATTCGTGTCTCGATGGAGTCCGTTGTTGTGATCAAGACCAACGAGCTTGAGCGCCGTTCCGAACTGAGACGGTGGTTTCGACTCGGCGTCCTGACGAAGGCCCGGCGACCGTACGGCTGCTCTTGCCGGCTGATCAGGGTACGACGGAAGCCAGGTCGGAACTGCTCCGGGATCTACTCCCGGAGGAACAAAGACGAAGGCTGTCGCCGCCAGAAGAAGAGCAGTAGCCCTTCTCGGCACGCTATGCGCCGGAGGCCCAGGAGGCTGCTCGTAGGGAAACCCGTTAGCCGGGTCGAACGGTGCCGCTTGCGTGGAGAGTAGGAGCGACAACGCCCACCCCCAAGGTTACTTGCTCTGCTGAGCGAGGATGGCTGCGGCGATGCGGCTCACATCTTCGTCGCTGAGCTTCATGGTGACAACACGAGGCTCTTCGACTGTTGGCAGGCCAACCTCAGGTCCTGGGCGAGCGGCCACCGCTTCGGCCTCACCGGACCCGTCCCACACCTGGTAGAGGGTTGGTCCATTGCCCTTCTGGATCTCTTCGCGGCACTCGGCCTTTGGGTAAGTGCCAGCAGCCAGAATCTCTTCCAGCTTCTTGTGCGAAGCGTTTCGATCTGCCGTCTCGAACAGTTTCGTAGCCATTAGAAGATCGCCACCTCTGCCCAAACGATGTTGACTGCTGCCGTCCAAGTACCGGTAGCTGGGACGGCCACGCTGCGAATGACGAGTCCTTCGTTCTGGACAAGGACAAAAGGGTGCCCAGCGTCTAGGTCACCAGCGTAGATGTCGGTACCTGGGCCGATGATCTGACCGTTCAGCGAAGCAGTGATGGGGCCGGGGGCGGCAATAGCTCCCATCGAGTTGGCTTCGAGAGTGGAGGTACCGGCACCCAAAGCAGCAGTGGTGGCAATACGAATGTCACCAGCGGCCACCAGCGAAGAGCCCATGCTCGTGCGCTTCTTGAGGGTGGCCGATGGGGTAACCGAGGTACCACCGGTTCCCTGAGCCGACCAGGTCGTGACCTTCACAAGGTCTACTTGAACAGGAACACCAGCGGCGAAGAAGGTGGTGCTGACCACCGCAGAGATGCTGATGCGCTGAATGACGGCGAGGCGAGTGGCATCCGTCCAACGAAACTGGAAGATCTGCGAGTTCGCACCAAGAGCGGCGGGCAGAATGCCGGTGAAGCCACCGTACCGGTAGTGACCGAAGGAGGTGTACTCCAACGGCTTCGCTGACGTGCTGAGAGCACGGAACGTAGTGCCCTGCACCTCGGCGACCGTTCCTCCGTTTCCCTGAACTTGAATCGCCATGCCTTACAGGCCTCCGGTCATTCCCGAGCTCAGGTATACCTCACCTGACCCAACAGTGAGAGACAACTCTGTAGCCTTGTCTCTTGCAGCCGAAGCACAGGCGGCATGGATCTGAGCCACCGTTGGCGAGTTCTGCCCAACACTCAGTTGCAAAGCCGTGATGTCGTGCGGCCCCTGAACCGCCCCGTTGTCATCGACATCTGAGCCGAAGAACGACACCGTGCAACTTACGTCGACCTCTGAGGTGTTCTGTCGGTTGAAGAACTGCTTGATCGACACAAATGCTTTGGCCATTTGCTTTTCCTCTCAATTCCAAACCCAGGCAACGGTCCAGAGACCGTAGATGCGAGTACCAGCACCACCCACGCTTGTTACACCTTGCTGCGCTGCTGAAGATACAGGACCGAGACCGACGGCAGGACGAGTGCCAGTCAACTTGTCCAACGGCTCGTTGAGCTGACTGTTGTTGAATGCGTAGATCGTGAAACCCGTACCAGCCACGATCTTGCCGGCAAAGATGTTCATGGTCTCTACCATGTGCTCATCCGCAAGATGGTCCGCCGTATCAACTGGTCGGAGCCAGGCTTCTACGAGAGACCCAGCGACGATTCCCGCCTGTCCGGTGATGACGACAGACGCATCTGATCCACCTGGGAAGGCACCGAAGTCGATGGTGGTGGATCCTTGCGCTCCCATGGCTCAGACTCCGATCGACTTCAGCATCCTCGCTCTCGCCTCGTCCTTCTCCATCTTCTTCTCGAACGGCGTGCAGGTTCCCGTGTTGTGACACGTCGGGCAGACCCCCTTCATGCAGAGCCGGCAGAACCCGCCGAGAGTAGACGGGTCCGCCTTTGGCTCGATGAAGACGATCTTGTTGCAGTGGCAGCAGGTGAACGTGTCCCGTTCCTTGGTGGTAGTTCCAAGGTCCGGGTCTGTCCAGGTGGCGTACCCCTGTACCCGCATCGGTTACTGCTCGTCGTACATGGCCGTGCAGGACACGGCGACGAGGCCGCCTGCGGTCGGGGTGCGAATCGCGAAACCGTTCGAGGCGGTCGCCGGGATCACGATCTCACCACCAGGAGCAGCCACCCAGCGGAACGTTGCACGCTGGTTGAGGCCGATCGAGAGGGGGAGGGCGTTGGCGGTCAGGGTCGGATCGACCGAGTGCGCCTGCCCGACGACGATGGTCGAGGCCAGTGAGTCGGCCGCATCGAGAGCCTTCGGGGTCGGGTTGGTGCCGGCGGTTCCTGCGGTGGTGCAGGCCTGAACCTGCCACAGGAAAGCGTTGTCGGCAGGAGTCGCTTCCGAGCCGAACATGAGGTCGTAGATCTTCGCACGACGCATCGATGACGCTGCCGCCGTGAGAGAACCGACGGACAGTGACGCTGAAGCCGTGCGCTGCATGGTTACACCGAACTTGGCCATCTGGGTTCTCCTCGGGTGAGATGCTCAGGTTACTTCACGGAAACTGTTATAGGGAAACAAGATCTTCTAAGTCTCGACGACTGCCAACTGATTCGCCTTGAAGACGATCTGTTTCCCGGTAGCGACGTTGGTGGGGGCTGAGAGAACGTCCCAGTATAGTAGATTCCCCCCGCTCACGGCATCAAAAATCCCGAAGTGGGTCGGCATACCCCAAGGAGCAGTAGAGAGAGGGAAGGTGATCTCGATGCCGTTGGAAGAAGAGCCGTTGACCGGCGCCGTCAGAGAGATCGCCTGGCGCAAGTAGCCGTTCCCAACGATCTCCGTACCACCTCCCAACACGCTCGGTGGGGAAGTGAAGAGGCCGACGAAGATGCCAGATGGCCTCGCGTACGCACTTCCGACCGGAGATCGAAGTGCGTGATTGATGAGGGCATTTGAGAGGTAGTAAGTCTTCGGCACCGAAGAACTATACAGGACCGGTTCAACATCAGGATAGGAGGTCGTTCATGTACTCGATCGCAGTCTTCTTCGCTCGTCTCTGGTCGTACTGCTACGTCACGTGGGGTGGCTACGCAGCCTGGTCGTACACGGTTCGCTTCTTCCGTGAGAGGAAGTACCGAGACATCAAGCTCAACACCTTCGCCTCTCTTTCTCTTCTCCAGGCCTTCTTGGGCTACGGAGCGAAGTGGAGGGCTGACTCTTGGAAAGACGGATTCGACTCGGTCACGTCTCCGCAGCGAGCTCAAGTGATGTTCTCGGGTCAAGAGAAGACCGAAGAGGACCTCGATTGCGACGACCACATGATCTACTCGGTCAACGTCGTCGACAAGAGTCTCGCCCTCGGTCTGATGAAGGAAGACAACATCAGGAACCCGAAGTGCCTCACCATCATGTGGATGAAGGGCTGGAAGGGAAGCGGGCACAACGTCATGCTGCTGGAACATCCGCAGCCGGACGGAAGCGTCCTCTACTCGTTCTTCGACTACAGCCCGAAGCCCTCGGACAAGAAGAAGACGGTTCACGAGGTCGCCGAGCTCGTCAGGTCCATCTACGCCGGCGGGTCATACGTCGGGCTGTCGTGGACGGTGTCGGACAAGAATCTCAAGCCCCTCGAAGGTCACTGGGGGTAAGCTGTAGCAGTTGCTTCGGTGGTCTAACGGACAAGGCATCCGCCTTCTAAGCGGAACGATGGGGGTTCGAATCCCTCCCGGAGCGCTTCTTGAATCGCCTCAAATCTCGGGGCGTTCGAGGCATAAGACGTAGACAGGAAGAGTCGTAGCTTTTCCTGTCCGTCACGCCTTCAGTCTTAGCTGAAGGCTTCAACAAACAATCGAGGGAAGACAATGAGCGAAGAAGCGAAGAGGGAAGTCTCTCTGTTTCAGAACACGTACGCGATGATTCAGGATGGCTCGAAGGGCATCGTGAAGGTCTGCGTGGGTCCGCTGAACGTGACCCTGTCGGGCCAGGATCGGCCCGTCGTGTTCGACACCAAGAAGCGTTCGTTCGTGCCGGTGCCCCGGCTGGAAGACGCCATCTGCATCAGCCCCTACGCCGAGCAGGGGTCCTACGTCGAGCTGTGGAACCCGACGAAGAAGGGCGAGCAGCCCAGCGACGGCAACCAGAACCCCAACCCTCCGGAGCTGGAGATCGGCCGCAAGATCAACGTCCAGGGCCCCAAGCAGTTCGCACTCTGGCCGGGCCAGGTCGCCACGGTGATTCCGGGCCACCACCTCCGCAGCAACCAGTTCCTGCTGTGCCGGGTGTACGACGAAGACGAAGCGAAGAAGAACTGGGGCAGCGCAGTTCTGAAGGCCGCCTCCAAGTTGGCCCCTCCGGCGCCTGACGCCTCGGAAGAGGAGCAGAAGAAGTACCAGGCAGCTCTCGCAGAAGAGGCGAAGAAGCCGACTCACGTCGCTCTCCCCCAGCCGGACCTCATCATCGGCAAGATGTTCATCATCCGAGGAACGGACGTCTCGTTCTTCATTCCGCCGACCGGCATCACGGTCATCCCGGAGCGGGAGGAGAACGGCTCGCAGTTCTACGCTCGCGATGCGCTGACGCTGGAGCAGTTGGAGTACGCAGTCCTCGTCGACGAGAACGGCAAGAAGCGCTACCCCCGTGGCCCTTCGGTGGTCTTCCCGGCTCCGACCGAGCGGTTCATGGAGCAGAAGGAGGACGGTCGCCAGTCGAAACGGCACCGGGCCATGGAGATGAACCCCCTCCAGGGCATTCACCTGAAGGTGACGGCCGACTTCGAAGATGGGACCGAGAAGCGCAAGGCCGGTGAAGAGCTGTTCCTCACCGGTGACAAGTACCCCATCTTCTTCCCGAGGGAAGAGCTCGCCGTCCTGAAATACGACGGCAAGACGAAGTCCTTCGCAACGGCGATCACGAAAGGAGAAGGCCGTTACCTGATGGACCGCATCACTGGTGCGATCGAGCTGGTTCGTGGCGAGAAGATGCTGCTGCCCGACCCTCGTACTCAGGTCATCGTTCTGCGTCCGCTGTCGGATGACGAATGCGGTCTGTTGTACCCCGGCAACATGGAGGCGCTGGAGTACAACCGAGAGCTGCGTCGGATGGCGGACAATGCCCCGACGACTCGGGCGGGTCTCCTCTCCGAAGGCGACGCTGCTCGTGGCTTCAACAAGGGCGAGCGGATGCGTGGCGTTCCTGGTGCCACGGCTGCCGCCGCTGCTGCTGTCGTCGCTGGCGGAGTGATGTACTCGTCGAGCAATGCCATGGCGATGGATGCCAGTCAGCAGAGCCGGGATCAGAACTACTCCGGCGATGCGCTGGAGAGGTCCTCGACGTACACCAAGCCTCGCACCATCACCCTGGGTGCGAAGTACCAGGGCGCCGTGGGAGTGCAGCTCTGGAACGGCTTCGCTGCGATGATCGTCTCGAAAGAGGGCGGTCGGCGTGTCGAGGTTGGACCGAAGCCGCTTCTCCTGGAGTACGACGAGATGCTCGAAGTGCTGGCGTTCTCGACCGGCAAGCCGAAGAGCACCGACAAGCTCCAGCGGGCGATGTACCTCCAGATCGAGAACTTCGTGACCGATCTCATCCTGGTCGAGACGTCCGACCATGTGCAGATCGAGCTCAAGCTCTCGTACCGGGTGAACTTCACCGGCGAGACGGAAGAAGAGCGGGTGAAGTGGTTCTCGGTACAGAACTACGTGAAGTACCTCTGCGACCACGCCAAGTCGGTCATCAAGGCGGCGGCTCGGAAGTTCCCCGTGGCGGACTTCTACGCCAACTCGACGGAGATCATCCGGGACATCGTCCTCGGCAAGCCGGATGCGAAGGACGGCAAGCGGACGGGCATGTTCTTCGAGGACAACAACCTCAAGGTTCGGGACGTCGAAGTCCTCGGTGCTCCGATCAAGGATGAGAGCATCAGGGCACTGCTCGACAAGACGCAGCACGATGTCGTGAAGAACAACATCGAGCTCCAGGCTTCCCGTCGCCGGCTGGAGACCACAAGGGAGAACGAGAAGATCAACCAGGAGACCTCACGGATCCAGGCCGAGACGCAGATGACTCGGAACGAGATCAACAAGGAGCTCCTGGCCAGCGAACTGACTCTGACGCTGCTCAAGCTCGCGAACGAGCTCCAGAAGGTCGGAGAGGAGCGGAAGGTCGAGAGCGAGAAGGCAGACCTGGCCGAGCAGGGAGTGGTGGCGGAGCTGCACAGGGAGAAGCTGTCAGCCGATCAGAACATCTCCCTCAAGCAGCAGGAGCAGGCTCAGCGCATCGAGCTGCTCAAGGCCGAGGCCGAAGCCACGGTCACGAAGTTCAAGGCGATCGATGGCAACTTCACCAACGCTCTGATGGCCCTCAGCAACAACGAGGTGCTCGTCAAGGCGGCAGAGGCGTGGAGCTTCCAGAAGATCGTCGGAGGCGAGAACATCAGCGACGCTCTCCGCAGCGTCTTCAAGGAGACGCCGCTGGCTGGCCTCGTCAACAAGATCACCGCCAACGGTGCTCCGATCGAGACGAAGACCAGTTCGGGAACGCAGCCCCGAGTGTAAGGAAGCGAAGACAACGGGCGGTTGGCTTAGAAGCAGCCATCCTCAATGAGTGGGACAAGAGCCTACGGTGGCCAAGATGCAAGCGACCTGCGTAGGAGATGTGACAGGGCATGGTGTTGTCCGGGACGGGCCCCAAAACCGAGACAGCAAGCTGGTCCATTCGCCTTCCCTTTGGCGTAAGAGCACACCCGTTTAGCTGGGGATTGACCCCTGCCCTCTAGCCGCGAAAGCGTACGAGGGTGGGGGCTTTCTCTTCACACACGAAAGTTAGGCCTCAATGCGTAAGCGCAAGCGAGTCTTGGTCGACCTGGACAACATCACCGTCGACCTCACCAAGAAGTGGCTGGATCTCTACAACCGAGACTTCGGAGACACCCTTACCGTCGCCGACATCACGTCGTGGCACATCGCCAACCACGTGAAGTGCAGCCAGGAGGAGATGCACGAGTACTTGTACTCGGATCGGTTCTTCCTCGACGTCGAGCCCATGCCGGGTGCCATCGAGGCTCTCAAGGAGATCCACGATGCGGTCGATGCAGAGGGGAAGCCTCGTTTCCACCTGCTGATCGTCTCGGCTCCGTCACACCCAGGGAACTCTGCAACCGACAAGATCACCTGGGTCAGGGAACGGATGCCCTGGTTCAACAAGAGGGACATCTCCCTCATGCACCACAAGCACATGCTCGACGGTGACTGGCTCGTAGATGACTCGCCGGACAACATCCGGGCCTACCGAGCCGAGCGGCCGACCGCGAAGATCGCCACCATCGCCTACCCCTTCAACAGGGAGGTGCGGCAGCTCTGCGACGTGTTCGCCGAGAGCTACTGGCAGTCGGCTCAGGCTTGGAGGGAGATCGTCTCCAGCATCATGAGGAGCTGAACATGGTCGTCGAGAAGACAGTAGCTAGGAAGCTTCAGAGAGCCACTGGAGCCAAGTACATGGTCTGCCTCGGTGTTGTTCGAAACTGCAAGGCCGAGGCAGAACATGAGCGTCGGAAGCTAACTAGAGAGCGAGAACTGACGGAGGAAGAAAGGCTCGCTCTTAGGGATAAGGCCATCGACGACAGAGTTTTACGTGGCATTCAGAAAGAGCCGAAACCGGGTCCAGGTGTAGAGCCGTTCTCTGACACCTGGTACCGGGTCGCAAGCAAGTACCTCACACCGGAGAAAGCATGAGCGACGAGTTCGAGAACGTGGATCCGAAAGAGATGCTCTCCAACGCCATGACGACAGTCGTGCTGGAGGACATCAAGAAAGAAGTCGACCGTCAGGAGGCGAAGTGGGGCGAGCAGAATCACCCCGACGGCACGTCCAAGGAGAAGTTCGCCTGGATGATGGATCTCGCCAAGATGAACTGCAACATGCTCCACCAGAAGGGCACCCTGTCGTGGGCGGCAGTGCTCTTCGAAGAGTTCTATGAAGCCCTCGCAGAGGAGAAGAACAGTGAGCTCAGACTCGAACTCGTCCAAGTCGCAGCAGTCGCCGCGAGCTGGATCAAAGCCATCGACCGAAGGGAAAGAGCCGTTCGACAACTATCCGACTCCTGATCAATTGGCGAAGGCCATCGTCACGAGGTTAAAGACGATGTACACGCCATCTCTTCTCGTTGAGCCCTCAGCCGGCAACGGTGTCTTCGTGAAGCACATGCGAGAGGCCTGGCCAGAGACGAACATCTGGGCTGTCGAGCTCAGAGACGAGAAGGAGGCAGTCACGAAAGCTGGGGCTTCATTCTTCCAGCAAGGTGACTGGGTCGACTGGGTCACATACATGGCCGGCAAGTGGGTGACCACGGTGCCTCTGCTGATCGGCAATCCACCTTTTAGCCTTGCTCAGGCTCATCTGGAGGCAGGCTTCCAGCACCTTCCGGCGTGGACGAACATCTGCTTCCTTCTCCGCTACGGCTTCTTCGGAGGTCGAGAGAGGACCAAGACCTTCTGGCAGGCAAAGGGAGGTCAGTACCTCAAAGCCATCATCCCTCTCGCTCCTCGCCCGAGCTTCGTGAAGGGCAAGAACGACAACTCCGAGTACGCCGTCTTCATCTGGGAAGTCGGCTACATGGGCACTGCCCAGGTCATGCCGCACATCCTCTGGGAAAAGCGTGTCAGACCCCTGAAGTAGGAAGGAGCCATGGCAGAGGAACTCAAGGATGGGCCGTGGGTGGTCTACGACAGGAACGAGAAGAAGCCGTACAGCTTCCACCCGTCACATCGCACTGCAATCACCGCATCAGTAGGACCCAACAACCAGGCCAAGGCCAATGGCCAGGAAGGACGCTACGCCGTCCTGCCAAACCTCAACTGGAGGAAGAAGTGAACGAGAAGGAACTGAATCTCGACGTGGGGCCCGATGGGGTCATCAGGTCGATCTACAGCGATGACCTGAACAAGGTGGCGGAAGGAATCGGCACCATCGCCCTGGTGTGCCGACTCTCAAACGTCGAGTGGGAAGAGATCGGTGGCAAGAAGGGGTGGACTGTTCGGGCCGCTCACGACACGGAGATCGCCATCCGAACTCTTGGTACTCCCTCAAGCAGAGGACCGTTCGTGGGAGTCAGCAAGCGACCGGAGCATCCGATCCACGTCTTCGAGACACGAGAAGAAGCCCTGAAGTACGAGGTCCGGGATTCGGACCAACTGATGCCACCCAAGGAGAAACGATGAAGCTCGACACGAAGGCAATGATCTTCGAGAAGGCCAAGGCCGGATACCCGGCGCTGTACCTGGTCAGTTCTGAAGACCAGCGGTCGCTGAGAGAGATCAAGGAAGCTGCGGACGAGCTCAAGCGGACGCTCTACATCTGGACGCTCGGCAAGGGCCTGGTGAAGGAAGGGTCCAACACCAAGGGCAGAGGAGGAGCTCCAACGCCTATCGCCGACACGGAGATCCCTCCTGGAGCTCTCGCCGAGATGGCGAAGGCACCGGAGAAGTCCATCTTCGTCCTCCGGCTGTTCCACCACTTTCTCGAAGCTCCGAACATCCAGTCGATGCTCATCGACCTCATCCCGGACTTCAAGCTGAACGCCAAGATGCTCATCATCTTGACCCCGGTTCAGAAGCTGCCGCCGGAGCTGGAGAAGGAGTTCGCCCTCATCGAGACGGCGCTCCCCGACAAGCAGATGCTGGAGCGGGTGCTCACGGGCATCATCGTCGGCTCTAGACTGCCGGACGACAAGAAGCCGTCACCAGAGGTGAAGAAGCTTCTCATCGACGCTGCGGCCGGTCTCACCACACCTGAGGCTGACAACGCCTTCGCTCTGTCGCTCCTGCGCCCGTCCATTCAGAAGACCGGAATGGTGTGGGATCCGCAGGTGGTGCTCGAAGAGAAGATGGCCGCTCTGAAGAAGACGGGTCTGCTGGAGTACATCCCGGCCGGCACCGTCAGCATGCAGTCGGTCGGAGGCATGAAGGCGCTGAAGCGGTGGATCGCACTCCGCAAGCGGGCCTTCACCGAAGAGGCCAAGACGTTCGGCCTGCCGGCGCCCAAGGGCATCCTGATGGTCGGTCCTCCTGGCTCCGGTAAGTCACTGGGTGCGAAGGCAGTGAGCAACGAGCTCAACCTGCCACTCATCCGCTGCGACTTCGGCAAGCTCCTCGGCAGCCTCGTCGGCCAGTCGGAGGGCAACATGCGGAAGGCCATCGACGTCGCTGAAGCAGCCTCGCCGTGCGTCCTCTGGATCGATGAGATCGAGAAGGCTCTCGCAGGCTCGTCGGGTGGTTCTCACGACTCAGGCGTAGGAGCTCGACTCCTGGGCTACCTGCTGACGTGGATGGCGGAGAAGACCTCCCCTGTCTTCGTCTACGCCACCGCCAACGACGTGACCAGTCTCCCGCCCGAGCTTCTCCGCAAGGGCCGCTTCGACGAGATGTGGTCGGTACTGCTCCCGAACGAGGAGGAGCGGAAGGAGATCTTCAACATCCACCTGAAGAAGCGTGGGCGTGGTGATCTCGTCGGTGACAAGTCGAAGAACAAGCAGGCCATCGACCTGGACCACTTCTCCAAGGACACTGCCGGGTTCTCCGGTGCTGAGATCGAGGCCGCCGTCATCGAGTCTCTGTTCCTCGCCTTCGATGAGAAGCGAGAACTGACCTTCATGGATCTCCAGAACGCCATCGACGACACGATGCCGCTCTCGACGACCATGAGTGGGAAGATCAAGGCCCTCGAAGAGTGGTGCCGGGACAAGACCCGTTCCTCGAACGGCGACGACAGCTACAACATCGACGCCATCCTCAAGGCAGGAGGAAGCCGCAAGGTCGAGACCGTCTGAAGACGTCAGGCATTCGTAGTAGAGTTGTCCAACACGCAGAGAGGAAACACATGAGCCACTTCACTGAAATCAAGGTCAACTTCGACCAGAAGTACGAGCCTCAGCTCATCAACGCCCTCGAAGAGCACTTCGGGAAGGGCAACGTCGAAGTCCACGAAGATGGAGAAGACCTCAAGACGTACTACGGGGAGGTCAACCGGGCGAACTCCGGTCTCGGCAAGACCGAGAAGTGCCATCTCATCGTCCGCAAGGAGACGCAGGAGAAGGCAGCCGGTCGCGGCCTCGCTACCAACGACGCCGGCTACTACCGGACCCAGGACGGGAAGGGCTACAAGGTCTTCCTCGATCACGCCGGCTTCAACGACCGGCTCCAGGGCCTGGTGGCGCAGTCGTACGGCCTCCTCGTCGCCGAGAAGAAGCTCAAGGCGGAGGGCTACATGACCAAGCGAGTCCAGAAGGAGGATGGCGTGGTCCGCCTGGAGGCTCGCATCTACACGTGAAGAAGATGCTTCGTGAGTGGGTCGAGAAGTTTCGACCCACTCATGCACGTGAAGAGCTTCGTGGATTGTGGAGGGAGCGAGAAGCTCTGACCAAGATCGGCGTCGACTACGCCTCGAAGAAGATGGACTCTTGGGGTGCTTTTGCCGTTCACGATGGAGCGAAGCTAGAGTTTCTCCGGATTGATGACTGCGATCATCTACCTGAGCTCCAGGAAATGATGGATCGGAACGCTCGGCAGATCGCCGCTGCCATGGGAGTGCCTCCCGAGCTTCTTAGGGAGGTAGAGGAGGCTAACAGACGAAGCGAGGAAGACATCGCTAGACTGCTGGCTCAATCGACCATAGGTGCCCCGATGCCCCAAGTTCAACGAGGCGTGAGTCAGTACGATGAGAACGGCAGGCGAGTCTCTGTTCCAGACGATGAGGTCATCGACAGAGTCGGAGCACTAGCTCGTCATATGGTCGCTCAGGGGTTGGCGTTCAACGCATCCCAGTTGCGACAGGAACAACTCGGTCAGTTCCCTGAGCGAGAAGAAGACCAATACGAGCCACAACCGTCGTCTACCGCTTTGGTGGAGATGAGGCTCATCGAACTAGAGGAGTGGGAAACCGTGGCACGCACGACAACGACAAGGAGACGCAGACCGGCCGGCGGTAGAGCAAACGTCGGTGGGCCTGCGACGAAGAACGATCCGATCTTCGTCTGGGGCATGCAATCGAGCAAGCCTCGGAACGGTGGACACTTCATCACCTACGAGGTCCGACTGAACACCGACGGCACGACGAGCTGCAACTGCCCTGGCTGGATCTTCAAGAAGAAGACCGACGACCGAGGCTGCAAGCACACCAGGCATCCTGAGGTGATGAACAACTTCAAGGACTACTTCCAGCGCCACCAGAGGGGCGAGCAGCTTCCGACGGTCGATCCTCCGGCAGGTGCCCAGTCGTCCACCACGGTTCAGCCTGCGACCCCAACCGCCAAGGACAACATGAAGGGGTTCGGTCGCCTCGTCATCTTGGACGACTGATGTTCTTCCTCTGCCGAGTCGTAGCGTGGGTGCTGTACACGGCCCACTTCTATGAGCACGGGGCGTGGGGGTCGGACTACATTGCCATCGCTTTCTACGCCAACTTCAACGAGGAGAAGGCAAAGGTCCTGGCAGACAAGATGTTCCCCGAAGAAACGAGAAAGGAAAACTGAATGGCAAGCGAGAAGATGATCACGATCGACTTCGACAAGAAGGGCGGATCGAAGATCGAAGCACACGGGTTCGCTGACAACACGTGCCTCAAGGCGACGAAGAGTGTCGAAGAGGCTCTGGGTGTGGTCGGCAAGCAGGACCTGAAGCCCGAGGGCATGAAGGCCCCGGACCTCACGCAGTCTCTGAAGGTCGGCGGCTGAGCAGGGTCTCACCGTCGAAACAACCGCAGGCCCGGCTGCCTTCTTGGGGCCGGGCCTTTCTCTTGGGCACTCATGATCCCGAACCACAAAGAACGAAACGTTCAGACCTCTGGTCTGGATGAGCAGGCTGTCTTCGGCATCTCTGCCGACAACCAAGCTCACATCATGACGATCCTCCGTGACACGCTCTACACGGACAAGATCCTCGCAGTTCTTCGAGAGTACAGCGCCAACGCCTGGGACTCTCATCGGATGAACGGGAAGGACGAGCTGCCCATCAAGGTCACGCTCCCCAGTCCGGCAGAGCCGACTCTCGCCATCCGTGACTTCGGTCCTGGCCTCACGCAGGAGGAAGTCTTCACCGTCTTCACTCAGTACGGAGCCAGCACCAAGAGGACCACCGACAAGGCCGTCGGAACCCTCGGCATTGGGTGCAAGAGCGGCTTCGCCTACTCCGACAGCTTCAGCATCGACTCGTACAACAACGGGACGAAGAGCACGTACGTGGCGGTGCTCGACAAGTCAGAGAAGGGCATGATCTCGCTGCTGAACCGTGAACCGTGCGGAGAAGAGTCGGGCCTCTGCATTCAGATTCCGGTCAGGCCCGAGGACATCCCGCTGTTCATCGACAAGGCGAAGGGCCTCTTCAGGTACTTCCTCCCGAAGCCGGACATCAACACCGAGGTCGCCGACATGGCGGAGATCTCGATGGAGATGAAGACTGGGGTGCTCACCAAGTCTGGCGGCTGGGTGGCGGTGATGGGGTGCATCCCCTACCGCATCAACATCGATCAGCTTCAGGCCATCCGCAGCAAAGAAGAGGACACCGTCAGCATCAAGAGGTTCCTCTCCGGGCTGAGCGGGCTGCTGTTCTTCAAGATCGGCGAGATCCACATCGTCGCCAACCGAGAAGAGCTCCGCTACACGAACGAGACCAAGACCGCCCTCGTGAATCGGTTCAACGATCTCATCGAGGAGTACGTCACCTCGGCTCTGAAAGACATCCAGGAGTCCGGGCTCACCTACTTCGAACGGCGAATGCGCCTCATGAAGTTCGAGGCTCTGAAGTTCGCCATTCCGGAGGTGTTGACGGAGTTCCTGAACCCGAACCTCGACGTGAAGCACGTGAAGGACTTCTCCTTCTGCCTGACGGACTACAACCGGCACAAGCAGATCATCGGCAACTCTACAGACACCCTCCACATCCACGACGAGACCACCCTCGTCCTCAAAGATGACCCCAGGGCGTTCAGTGGCTTCAAGCTCGAAGGCCGCCCATACATCGTCAAGATCAGCCCGAAGCCAGGGAAGAATGCAGAGCCCTGGTCGAAGATGATGCCCAAGTTCGAGAAGTTCCTCGAAGAGTACAAGATCACGGGCGTCAAGATCATCAAGCTCAGTGAGTGCGCTTGGGAAGCTCCGAAACGTGACTACGAACGTGGAGAGGTGAACGAGAAGCACAAGGTCACCACCTTCAAGTTCAACCCTGACTCGCACGGCAGTGGGTCCGATCTTTGGACCATCACGAAGCACAAGCCGGATGCCGCCGACGTGTTCGTGGTGCTGGAGAAGTTCAAGACCACCAAGAAAAGCACCTACAATCCCACGAGGAGGGAGAAGTACAGGTTCAGGGACAAGTATCACGAGACGAAGGCTTGGCTGGAGTTCTTCGGCGAGAAGATGCCTGCCGTCTACGGGTACAAGTCGACCGAGAAGAAACCGGCGTTGGAGAAGGACTTACTCGGTACCGAGTTCATCGAATGGGCTGCTGCGAGGAAGAAAGAGCTCACCGCCAAGGCGGAGATGAATCCCGTCATCTTGGAGATGGCGGAGATGGTGGCCTGGGACGATCTGGCCGAGGAAATCTACCCGAGCACGAATGAGAACCGCATCGCTTCTGCTCCGAAGCTGAAGGGGCTCACAGAGGCACTGGGGAAGAACCACCCTCTGGTTGCCGTCCTCGAACCGTACGTCGAGGCAGAGCTGAAGAAGAAGGAGTCCTGGTCCGGCTTCAACTCCATGGAGAGCTTCATCGTCTCCAGCCAGGCACTCTGCAAGATGAAAGACAAGGCCCTAAAGGCCTTCCGGAAGAAGCTGACGAAGACCGTCGCCAAGTACCCATTGCTGAGGTCGGTACAGGGCGGCATTTCGAACCTACTGCGTGACTCGTACCCGCACTGGGTTCCCTACGTGAAGATGATCGACAAGGAGCTGAAAGATGGAAGCCGAACCGAAGTACACGATGACCAACGAGTCGCTGACCCTGGTGTGGCAGGGCAAGACGCACACAGTCCGGAGCTCACAGCCGAACTTCGAGAGCCTCCGGCGGGCGATCTCCCAGAAGGACTGGGACAGTATCCCCAAGTTCCTGACGGTCAACAGAACGCTGGGGGAGTGGGCGCAGGGTGAGTTCACGTACAAGAACGAGAAGTTCTTCTTCAAGGACGAAGAGCTTCCGTCGAATCTGAACCAGAAGATCGTTCAGATGGCGACCGAGGGGCAGGATCCCACGGTGATGTTCCGGTTCTACGAGAGGCTGAGCCGAAATCCCTCGTTCCGCTCAGTGCAGCAGCTCTTCAAGTTCCTCGACCACGGGAACATTCCGTTCACCAAGGATGGGTGCTTCCTGGCGTACAAGAGCGTTCGGAGCGACTACAAGGACGTTCACTCCGGAACCTGGGACAACAAGCCTGGTGCGGTCAACGAGATGCCTCGGAATCAGATCTCCGATGATCCGAACCACGCCTGCCACGAAGGCTTCCACGTCGGAGCTCTGAAGTACGCAAGGGGCTTCAGCGGGTCGAAGATGGTCGTCTGCAAAGTCGACCCGGAGCACGTGGTCTGCGTCCCGTACGACTCGTCGCAGGAGAAGATGCGAGTCTGCAAGTACAAGGTCCTCGGTGAGTGGAGCGGGCAGCCTCTCGACGAGCTTCTCCACGACGATGAGGCCCTGGCCGAGCCGCAGCCGAAGGAGCACTCGACTCCGCCTCTGTCGAAGAAGCCGAAGCAGGAGGTCAAGGTCCAGAAGAAGTCAGTGACCAAGGACTTCAAGAAGTACGACAAGATGACCACGGCGGAGCTGATGACCTGCTCCCTCGATGAGCTCCGGCAGTACGCCGGCAAGGGTCTGGAGATCGTAGGCGCCTCGAAGATTCCAGGAGGCAAGGTCCGACTCGTCACGGCCATCGAGAAGGTCCGGAAGTGACGTACGACCGGGTGGTGCTCGCCCACTACCCATTCCCAGCAGAGATCCGCTCAGTGACTGTCCTCGGTGATCACACTGTGCCGCAGGGAGCACTGAAGCGGAATCTCTGGGTCTTCATCCTGATGGAGTACGGCGGCAAGCTGAGGGTCTACCTCGAAGAGAAGCACACCGAGGCCAGACTCTCGGCCCGCCATGGGTGGGCGAAAGACGGCAGTTCCACGTACAGCCGAATCAACAAGAGGGACACGGCCGTGCAGAAAGAGCCCGAGGTCCCTGACATGTTCACGAACCTCGTGGTCGACCACTTCCGGAAGCAGATCTGGTTCGAGAAGTGGGTAGGGAGAGCCTGATGCCTGATGAGAGAAACGAACTGACAGCAGCCCTGTTCCGGCGGGGAGCTCTGATGGATCTGCACATCGGGCGCTGGACAGCGATGAAGAAGATGCAGCCCAACGACTTGCTGATGGGGGAAGTTGACCTCAACACCATCTACCTCGGGCACAAGAAGCTCCTCCCGAAGAAGGCAACGGAGAAGCTCGTCGAGATCGAAGGCAAGGCTCGTACAGCCCTGGCCAGCAAATCGCTGGAGTTCCCCCTCGCCGGGGCTCGTTTCGTGACCTACGGAACCATCCCCGACGTTGTTGATCGACTCCGGCAGCTCAAGGTCGATTGGAATCGAGAGATCGATTCCCTCGTCGTGGACTACCCGACACTCCGAGAGACACAGTTGGCTCTCCTGGAGACCCAGGCTCAGAGGTTCATCCAGGAGGAGCTCCGGAAGTTCGGAGCGGTCAGCACGGCCGACGCCTGGCAGAACCGCAAGGGCGAGCTCGACGAGTGGCTCAAGAAGCAGAGAGCTTCGAACCTCAGCTTCTACCCACGTGACGTGGAGGAGCTGCGGAAGAAGTTCAGCTTCGGCTGGCGCATGTTCCAGGTCTCTTCTCTAGACGGCGTCGATGACCTCGACGTGGAAGAGGTCAGAGCGGCCCAGGATCAGCTCAGGGCCGATCTTCAGGGCTGGGTGAGGTCTGCGGCTGCCTCAATGCACCAGGCCCTTGGGGAGGCTGCTGCGAACGCCAGAAGCATGTTGGAGAAGAACGGCAAGCTGACACCGAGGAACCTCCAGCCGCTGTTCAACGCCTTCGAGAACTTCCTCAAGGTGGACTTCACTGGTCAGTCGACGTTCCGAGCGACCATCGACACCATCAAGCAGCGGTTCCTCATCCAGAACGCTGACGGCTCATACGACCTGCCGAAGATGGCAGAGAGCATGGGAACTGAAGCTCGCCAGGCGGAGTTCGGCAACCTGCTCGTCAGCATGGCCGACCTGGCAGTCGATGAGACGGCTGCCAAGGCCGGCATCAACAGCCTCCGAGCAGACTTCGGACGGCTGGTGGAGCTCTGAAACACTGAGAGGCGAAGCTGCCTCTCTTTTAGCTCTTCTTCTCCGTGACGCCGTCGACGTAGTCGGCGACCTTGTCCTTCGCCTTGCCGAGGAGAATGACAGCCTCAGTCAGGCGAACGTCTGCCGGCATCTTCTCGACTTCCTGCATGGCCTTGAGGATGGCCGTCTCCGCAGGGACGTACAGGTCTTGGTAGACCCGTCGAGGGTGCTCCCGACCTTTGTTGTCGCCCTTGGGCATCATACGGGCTTCTCTCCGACGCCGAAGTACGGCTTGGCGTGGCCAGCCTTGATCATGAGCTGGTTCAGGTTGGTCCACTCGCCCAGTGGGTCGTAGAAGGCCGACTTGGGATCTGCGACGTTGTGGAACTTCACCGGCAGCCAGAGCTCTCCCAGAATGCGACCTCCGTACTTGTCGTTCTGGTCCTTGTAGCTCTTCAGCCGAAGCTGCTTCGAGCTCACGGAAGCCTTCAGGAGGCTCTCCAGGAAGAGCTGGGCCACCTTCGCCGCCGGCGCCGTTGCTCCCTGCAACTCGGGAGTGTTGATGCCGTACATGCGGATGTTCTGCCCGACGGAGATCTGGAAACCGAGGTCGATGTCCACGGACACCGTGTCACCGTCGTGGTTCTTCACGTACGTCGCTCGATACCAGTAGAGATCGTCGTCTGAGATCATGCGAGCTTCACCCTCCTCCCAGTGAACTGGCACTTCGTGCAGACAGAGACCTTGGGGTCCTTCGCCGAAGGAATCATGTTGCTGTTGCACTTCGGACACTTCATCTCCCCTGCCTTCGGGGCGGGCCGGTAGGCCCTTCTGTCGACGTCGTTCATGTCATCCTCCGAAGACGGTTGCGCCTTCCGGAGCGGGAGCCTCTTCCGGCGGCGGGCCCTGGTCAAGGCCTGACAGCTCCTTGCCTTCGGCCTTGACGAGCTCTTCCTTCATCTTCTGCTCCTTCGCCTCCCGCATCTTCTTGGCCCGCTCTTCTGCGGCGGCCTTCTGGGCCTCGATCCTGTGCTGGCGTTCGGCCCTAATCTCCTCTTCGGCTTCCTTGACGAGGAGCTTCTGATCCTCTGAGCTGAGGCCGAGCTTCACGAGCATCTTGGCGAAGGCCCGGAAGTTGACCTCCATCGAGTCTGCGAGAACACCGTCGTTGTACTGGAGGGCGTTGATGTCCTGAGCCAGTCGGCGGCTCATGGCTGTGTCGAGTCGCTTGTACTCCTCGAACTTCTGGTCGAGAGGCTTGTTCTTGTAGTCCTCCTCCGCCAGCATGAGAGGGATCTTCTTCGGGTCGATGCCCTTGTTGACGAGCCGCTGGTAGCGCTCTCGCATGATCTTCTGGCGCTTGAGCTCGATGGCGTTCGGCTTCTTGTCGGCGAGGATGTACGTGTTGCCGTTCTCGTCGACTGCCTGCTTCTTCCCGTCTGCTCCGACGGTGACCGGGAGGAACTTGCCGTCGATCTCCACCATCTGGGTGGGTTCGACCTCTTCCGGCTCTGCTGCGACGACCTTCTTGTCTTCCTCTACGACAGTGGAGTCAGGGCTCACGACTGAACTTCTCCTTGGGTAGTGCTCTTGGAGGACTTCTTCTTCGTATCTGCTACCACGGGCGCCGGCACGGGAACAGGTGCTGGGGCGGTGATGACGACAGGCTGGACACCTGGTGGAACTGCCAGAGGACCTGGCGGAGTTGCCAGACCACCAGGGACGAGCAGAGGCATTCCCATGATCTGCTCGATCTCTTTGGTCACAGCTTCCAGACCACTGAAGAGCTCCTTCACGACCTGCTCGAAGAACTCGTCTCCGACCCGAACCTTCTCGTCGGTCATGAGCACCTTCTTCGCCTCGGCCCCAGCGACAGGACGGAAGTTCGTCTCCAGGTGGTCGATGAGGTGCTGGTAGATGGCCGCCTTGCTCCTGGCGGTGGAGACTCTCTTCTGAAGTTCTTGGAACGTGCTCATATCAATTCCTCTTCGGTCTTCGGTACAAGGTGAAGTTGTGACGGTGATACGCAGCCGCTGCTCAGGGACCCCGCTGCCACTGCCCGCCGCAGCCGCCTGTGATGGTGAGGACTACCGTTGGCCGATGGTCACGGGCGTGTTGTTCTTTCTTAGCTCCCGCCCCTGGCGGTGAGAGTCGAGAGCTATGTCAGTCCTCCGCTTGAGCTTCATGCCCTTGCCGATGGTCGCCCAGGCCGAGCTCGTCTTGATGAGGCCAGCCTTGTAGAACTGCTTCACCGCCTTGATGTGATCGCAGTCCGTCCTGCGAACCGAGTGGTGGAACTGCCAGTCCTTGCACTCACAGGCGAGACGCCCTGACGGCAGGACCTTGACCTTGTACTCTTTGCCCTCGGTCGTGCGGCTCGGAGCGACAGCGATGATGGTCTTCGAGGTGAGCTGGCCGCCGTAGTTCTTCACGTACTTCTTCAGCTTCGGGTCGGTGAGATCATGACCCAGCATGGCCCTCTGGAACGGCCGGTTCATCAGGTCCTTCTCGAAGCCCGGCCAGTCCTTCACCTCGGCAGTGTGGAAAGCCTCCGCCTTCTCCTTGTGCTCTTTGCCGGCGGTCTTCTGTTTCTCTCGTGCCAGCCTCCGAGCTCTCGCCTTGTCCTCTCCAGGAGTCGTCGGAGGCATGCCCTTCGCCACCCGTGCCTTGTTGCCATGGACGGGGCAGGTGGTGAGCCTCGCACTCGGGCAGATGCATTCCGGCTCAGCAGCGAGCTTCACGAGCTCTTGAGCGAAGGATGGGAGAAGGGCCTCAAGCATGGCGTTCAGGATGTCAGAAAGACCTGGATGCGGCCAGCGAGAGCTGCTCCGTGGGCGGTGTCTCTCAGGATGTTCTTGAGAGGGTAGATGTGCATGCCCTTGAGCCGCTTGGCGACTTCAGGCCCCTTCGCCTTCTCCATCGCCAGGTAGCGAGCATCGAACCGGTGGTACTTCACGTAGATGTCGGCGCTGGAGTCGAGCTCTCGGAAGAGCTTCTCCAGGACGATGGAGAGGTTCTTCGTCGACCACGAACCGACTCGGCCGTCGACCAGAAGGTTGGCGTTCACGCCCTTCTTGCAGTGAGGGCAGAAGCCGACGCCTCCCTTGAGGTAGTTCGACGTGATGATCTTGCCACAGCCCTGCGTGGCGTCTGCGTTCATGCACCAGAAGGCGAGGTCGTCACCACCACCGTTCAGACGGCGACCGCTCTCCCAGAGCTTCACGACGACGGTGTTGGGGCCGTTCATCGTGCGATCTGCGCCGAACAGGACTTCGATCTTGAACTTCGCCCTGATGGTGAGCTCTCCCATGCCGACTTCGGCACCGGTCTTGACGAGCTCGTCTCTCGACTTCTGGGCCGCTCGCTGGGAGGTGATGTCGCCTGCCCGACGCATCTCGTCGGACGGGCCACTCTCGGGCAGCTTGAGCATCTCTCGAACTCCCATGATCAGCTTCCTCCGCCAGATGTTGGGACAGCGCCCCCAGCGAACTTCAGAGGCCCTCCCTGAAGAGGCTTCGGGATGTTCTGCTCCCTGTACGTGTGAGGGAGAGGCATCTCCGTGATGTCCGTCGGACGCCCCTTCTCATCGACTCCACGAGCCACGACCTTGAGCTCTGGGCCTCTTGCTCGTGGAGGCGGCACTGGGTCAGGCCCCAGTCTCTCTGGAGCACGAGGAGTAGCGGTCGTCAATTGCTTGACCTTCTTCCCCGCCATGAGACGTCGAGCGACTGCCTGGTCGGTGTCGTAGCGAGGCTGAGATGGAACTTGAGCCTGCTGCGCCGGAGCGAGCTCAGGCTCGGCCTCATTCAGAACCTTGACGACTGCACCAACCGCCTCGACAAGGCTCGCAGCGTTCTTCGCCTCGATTCCGAGGAACCATCCGAAGACCATGCCGCCTTGACGCCGTACGTAGCGGCGACAGATGTGGAAGTCGGAGAAGACTGGGTTCCCGTCGGTGGCAAGGAGGAGCTTGTCGACGACGGCGACCCAAGGCGCCTCTTGCCCAGGAAGCTGACGACACAGGATGGAAACGCTCCCACCCCTGCCCTTGACGTCGACCGGTTGGACGAGTCCTGTCCCATACAGCGCCTCCCTCAGCGATTCGAGTGCCTTACTCATCGTTCCTCACGATCCGAAGCCGTGGCTCTTCTTTGACGTTGTCTCGAAGAGCTTCGAGCTCGTCGACTACTCTCTCTGCCGCATTGATGACGATGTCGAAGGTGTTCATCAGAGCGTGGGCCCCAGCCCATTCATGAAGCGGCGTGAGCTTGCTCTTTGACGAGTCTTGGACATCGACAATCCTCTTGAAGAGGATATCACGAGACTGGAGAAGAGCCTGAACGTCCGCCTTCTTCTCGGCGAGCTCTTCCTCCAGTTCTCGACTCGTGAGCTCCATGAGACCTCAGTGGACGGCGACGTTCGGTTGCTCCGCCGGCTGCTTGGTGAATGTCTCCTGGAGCTGCTCCGGCGTCTTCTTGTACTCGACCTTCAGGCCGCCGTACTCGACAGAGACGAGAAGACCGTTCTTCGAGGAGAGCTCGAAGTGGTAGTCGAGCTGAGGCTGCATCCGGATCTTCTCTCCGACGCAGCACGGGCCTACGAGAATCTTCTCCCCGTCGGGGAACTCGTGGACCTTGATGTCCTCCGCCTTGATGCCCCTCGTGTAGCAGTTCTCACAGCTAGCCATTGCCGTTTCCTTTCGACCGATCGAACTCACGGTAGATGAGCTCGCGAATCAACTGGGCAACGGATACCCGCCGGCGACGAGCTTCCTTCTCGAAGAACTCATGAACGTCCCTCTCCACTCGGACAAGGAACGTGTGGTCCTTCTTTGCCTTCTCGTCTTCAGCAGCCAAACCCAGTCCTCCACGACCATCAGGTCGTGTATACGGTCAGTATCAGTCCGAATACAACCGATGTCAAGGAGTGGTGGCGTAGGGGTCGTAAGTCTCGATCTTCTGAGACGAAACCTGGAGGCAGACGGGCTGGTCATCGGCGTAGAGCACAGTGCTCTCCATGACTCGGCCATCGACGGGCTTGACGCAGCCAGGCTGGTCGAGGTCGTTCCTGAACCGACGGATGCGGTACCCAGGCACGAACCACTCTTGCTTGATGTCCTCCATCCTGAAGTAGAGCCTGTTCATGCGATCGATGAGCGCCGGGTGCTGGCTGATGACGAGCTTCTCCTTCTCGTCGAAGAGGTCGACCTTCGTTGGCCAGCGGAGCTTGTCGAGGTCGAGCTGGGACTCCTTCAAGACCCGAGCCTTGTCGACCTCGTCGCCGATCTCCTCGGCCAGCTTGGTGAGCTGATCCCTCGTTGCGTCCTTGAAGGGGTCATTGTCGGGGATGAGATCGGCGGCTCCGTCTGGCAAGTTGCCCCACTTCTGGAGCATCTGAGCCATGTGCTTGTCGACTAGACCGCTCTTCAGAATCTTCTCGGTGAGTGGCTTCATTTCAGGTTCCTTTCGTCCATCAGCATCCGAAGGCTGAGCTTGATGTCGTCTTCCCCTGCCTCGGATGCCGTGAGCAGAAGAACATCGGGTGGGATCTCATCGACCTGCATGACGTCGATACCGCAGAGCTGGGAGAGATCCCAGAACTTGTCGACGTCGAGACTCGCTCGAAGGAGGTTGACGTTGCTCAGAAGGAAGGCCCGAGCCACGAGCCGCTTCTGGGTGAGAATGCCGAAGGCCCGGAAGAGGTACTCGTGGAACGAGTCGAGGGCCGTCGAGTCGAACTCCTGCATCTCGGTGTTGCGAGCGCTGGCGTAGAGGTCGTTGGACTTCATCTCCAACGGGCCAGTCGTATCGATGGCCGAGTAGCGGGAGATCTTGATGGGCTTGCCCACCTCGATCACGACCTTCTGAACTCCGCCCTGGCCCAGGATGGACTCGAACCGCAGGACGATGTCCTTCCTCGTCGAGGGCAGAGGAGACTCTTCGTGAATCAACTTCAGCGACTGCTTCTGTCCGTCGCCGAGTGATGGAGGGATGTCAGCCATGGTTCGGGAACTCCTTGTCGACGAACGAGAACGGGTCGTGCTCGACCTTGAGCTGTTCGCCCGACTTCGTGTTCATGAAGTGAAGCACCACGATCTCAGTCACCGTGGTGCTCCGATCCTCTGCGTACTTCTTCATCCACTTCAGCAGATCAGCGGGAACCCGAAGGTTGAGCCGAGCTCGCTTGGGAGCCTTTTTCACCGTTACACCTTCCGATCAGGTAGCCGTTGCAACCTACTGCGAAGAGGATGAGAAGCATCACTGTGTAGAGGATCTTGTCCAGCCCTCTGAACATGCCGGGTTCCATCAGAGCCTCGTAGCCAGGACGTAGATCACGAAGGCGACACCGGCTGCTGCGAGAATGCCGCAGCCGATGATCGTCCATGGATGGAACGTCGTCATGTAGTTCTTGAACTTCTGCATGGGTCTCCTCAGTCGTGGGTGTAGAAGACGACCTGTGGCACCAGGTTGCCGTAGCCGACGGAGATGTCCTTGTCGAAGAAGTTGGTGCCTCCGGCCTGGGCGATGTGAACGAAGTCGAGACCAGGAAGCACGACACAGACGTGGCCGATGCCGCCTGGGTTCTTCCAGAGACCGACGGTCGGGAAACCCTTCGAAGCCCTGCCCCGAGCCTGGATCTTTCCGCACTTCATCCAGCCGAAGTCGAGAGCGTGTTGCTCGAACCAGTCGCAGACACCGTTGGCCGAGAGCTCCTTGCCCTTGCCCATCGGCACCTCGATGCCGGTCGCCGGGTCGACCCAGTGAGGCACCTCGACAGACATCGCCTTGGTGAAGTCCCAGAGGAAGATGTTGCAGTACGTCTCCAGGCCGTTGTTCGGGTTGTTGTCGTGGCCCTTGATGTAGCGAGGGTTGTTCTCGACGTCGAACTGCTTGGCCGCAACGACGAGGTTCACCGCCGCCCGATCCTCTGGACCATTGACGAAGTCCGGGGTCGCTTCGACCCAGGCGTTGGGGTTCTTCATGCTCTCGTTCATCTTGTCCTCACTCCTCTGTAGCAGGGGATCCGAGACATCTGTTGGAACCCGTGTCTTGCGTGAACTTCAGGTGGCTTCCTCGGACTACTGAACCACGCCCGGAACTCTCTGGACGACTCGAACGCGAAGAACTTGCCCTTCTCGAACAGCCTCTCTGTTGCGTTCTGAACCTTGATGTCGAGCTTTGGGTACTCGTAGGTGTTGGCGGCAGTGATGTTGGTGCCGACCCAGTAGCTCGTCGTCGTAGATGAGGTCGACGGTCCCCAGCTCGTGGCGAAACCCATGTCGTCGTTACCCCAGTACTCAGGCTCCCCCGTCCGTCGGTTCGGATTCTGCGTCCTGCGGTAGTTCCTCGGACTGTTCGGCACCATCCATGTTCTCCGGAGGCATGTTGTCGCCCTGCGGCATCTGCTGACCGAGTCCTGCCTCGGTCAACATCATCTCGGTCTGAGCCAGGCACAGGTTCCAGTCGCCATCGTAGGTGACGTGATTGTGCCCGATGAAGACGTCAGCCGCCGGCTTGGTGAAGCCCGACCAGACCTCCATGGGAGGGAAGCCGAAGGACTGGAGCTCCTGCTCGACCTGCTCCTTGAGCCTCTGCCGTTCTGAGTCCGGCATCGGAGCGAAGCGGGAGGTGTAGACCGTCAGTCGGTGCCCTTCGGCAGCGAGCTGACCGCATGCCTCCGGCGCACCCGGAACCGGCTGAGGGCCGAGGGCCTCTCCGGTCATCGGGTCGACAGCGTCAGGTTCTCCTTCGATGACCAGCGTGTGATCGAGATCGATGCAGATCCAAGCCATGATGTTCTCCTCAGGGTGTCGGTGAGACAGGACCCTTGCCTGCTTCAACCAGCAGAGCATTCAGGTCCGAGTTGTCGAGGGGCGCAGGGTACTTCGCCATCCTGCTGCCGTCGTACTTCTTTCGACTTTCCAGAACGATCTGAGTGCCTCGGTCAGCAGCTTCACGCCAGTTGTCCCCGCCGTAGCCGTAGCCGAAGAGGCCATCGGTACCACAGTCCCAGGAGTTCTCACCCTTGCCCTGGTGAGGAATGCCTTTTGGGATGTCGACGGTGATGCTGAGGTCAGGCTTGCCGAACCACCTGGGACGTTTCCTGATGGCGCTGACCAGCTTCCCCTTCGCCTTGTACTCACCTTCAGGCATCTGGATGACCATGTCCCGCTCTTCGAGAACCTTCTCGGTGTACTTCATGCGACCGAGCACGAGATCTGCGAAGTCGATGTGCCCGTCCATCCACTTCGGCATCTTGTGCGACCAGCCCCAGTCGAACTTCCAGATGTCCCAGTGCAGGCCCCAGTTGAAGAAGCTGACGTCGAAGAACGAGAACATCGTGTACTTCGAGCTCCCCTTGTAGCCGCCGTAGCTCTGGTTCCACTTGTCGACTCGCTCACTCGCCAGGAGCTTGTTCATCCACTTCGTGAAGAAGTTGTGGTGGAAGTAGAAGGCGAAAGGCGGGAAGGCGAGGCGAATGCCCCACCCGTGCTCTGACGGGTCGAAGTGAAGGTACACGCCGCACGACGAGCTCCAGAGGTTCCATTCCAGGCTGCACTCCCTCTTGCGTCCCATGTGGAGGAACGCCTGCCCGTGGTACGGCGGGAACTTCGGATGCCCTTGCTTGTCCTCGTTGCGGTTGATGGTGTGCAGCCAGACCTTGCGGTCCCCGTCGGTGTCTCTTCCGAACAGGAAAGTGAAGATGCTGTCAGCGATGCGATCGATGAACATGGGGCCTTTCAGAGGTACTTCAGGGCGAGACCGTTGATGCAGACGTGCATCGTGTTGTCTGCAATGATCAAGAGCCAGACTGCCATCCAGGCTGGCCGGTCCTTGTGGTAACCTGTCGCCGAACACTCCGACCAGGGAAACCACCACTGTGTGCCGATGAGGTGTTCCGGTAACGTCGCCGGAAACGAGAGGAAGTTCTTGGCGTAGCAGACGTACCGAGCCAGGCGGTATCGGTCGATGAGGAAGTGGGTGCCGGCCATCACTCCCCAGGCAGCCCATGACATGTGCGGCGCCAGCCACACGAAGGGGATCGTGTAGAAGATGGCATGGACGATGGCGGCGAAGCTCTTCTTCGTCTTCTCGTTTGCCATCCAGTCGCTCTGGAGAACGTAGTCGCCGATCGCATGAGCGACGAGTTGGTCGGCGGTGATCATGGGGGAAGTTGCCCCTTCATCTCGTGCTCGAACTCGTTGCAGACGCCTTCGAGCTCCTTGGCAAGACGCCGAGCGGTGTCCACATCCATGCAGATGCCGCTCAGCGTCTTGATGTCGAGAAGGAGGCTGACGGGCTTGTCGCCCTCGATGAGCCCAATGCCGTTGGGAGTGTCGTCGTCATCGATGAACTCGAACGGCTCGAACTTGAAGAGCTCCCCGTCTTCATGCATCCGAGTAGCAGCGGCGTGGTTCCGCTTGATCTTCTCGTCCATCAGGTTGACGACCTTCTTCTCCTCGTCCATGGTCACTCCTTGATGTACTTCACCTTGAGAGTGAACTCGTACTCTCCCGTCGGCTCCAGACCGAGGAACTGACCCTCTTCCGTGACCGGCCGAGTCTTCTCGACGTTCTCGTGGCTCACCTTCACGATGCGGTGCTTGCCGCCACCGATGTCGTAGATGATCTCCTGCCGGCCGCTGTCCTTGGTGTTCATGCCGATGATGACGGCGATGTCCATCACGGGAATGGCCCGAGGAGCCTGGCGAAGAGCTTGGCGACGAGCTTCGAGGCGCTCTCGCTGACCTGCCTCTTCTGAGTCCTGAGCCGCTGGAGCGTGGGGCGCAGCAGAGGGAGGAGGTGCCAGCGCCACAGGCGCTGCGACAGGCGCCGGTACCGGGGCTTGAAGTGCTTCGGCTGCGACTGCAACTGGGGTTGGCATTTCGTTGTTCCTTTCACTTCTCGACGGAGGAGATGAAGCTGATGTTGGTGAAGACGACGTCGTAGGGCTTGAAGACACCCTTCTTCGTTCTCTTGAACGGCCTTGAGGAGCTGACGTTGAGTATGCCGTTCATGACCTTGTGCTTGCTCTTGATCACGATCTTCTTGCCCTTGTCGTCGACTCCTCGAACGGTGAGCTCTACGACGTTGAAGAGGTTGGGCATCAGGTAGTTCCTGGGGTTCATTTCTTCTCCGGAACCTGCGGACGGCCCGAGTAGACACCGATCTGAACGCCTTCCGGAATGAACCCGAGAATGTCGTCCGAGCTCATGATGAAGTACTTCTTGTTCTGCCCGTCGGGCCACTTCTCATCGACTTCGATGGGGTTGGCGTGCTTCAGGAAGCCTCGGTACAGCACACGAACGTCCTTCGTGATGCCGAGCTTCTCGTTCTTCTCTCCGGGCCCGACTCGAACGACCCTGCCGGAGCCCTCACTGACGAGCTCAGCGCCGGTCTCATTCGGAGCGAGAATGATGCCCGACTCCATCTCCTTCTTCCGTGGCTCGGCGAGCACCACGACCCAGCCGTTCATCGGACGGACCTTCAGAGGATCGAGTTCCATCACTTCTCCTTGCGGCCCAGGGCCTTGAAGATGCCGTCCTTCAGCCACTCCGAGGCGATGCCCTGCGGAGTCGTGGTCCGAGAGATGCCGAGCTGCCGGCTCTCCAGAAGGTGGACTGTGTTGTCACCGACCACGGCGAGCTGAACCTGCTGCTGGTTGCTGTCGTCCTGGTAGGTCACCAAGGCGAGCTCAACGACCTTGGCGGCGGTGACGGTCTTTGGGAGCCGGCTCTGCGCCATCTGCGGCTGGAGCGAGGGGAGAGGCTGGAGGGGTGTTGCCATTCTGAACTCCTGTGACCGGTGTGAGTGGGATGGTGGAAGGCTGCTTGCCGGTCTTGCAGCCGCACTTCCTGACGACGACGTTGTGAGTGATGTCGATCTGGTAGTCGACGGCCTGGCAGCACACCGGGCACATGTTCCCGATGAAGTGCATCATCTTGTTCGGAGACGCATCGAGGAAGCCGAGTCGCCCCAAGACGAGGTCGATCTTGTGCTCGATGCGAAGGACTGCTTCAGCCAGGATTCCCAGAGACATGCTCTCTCTCCTTCGTCAGCTTGAGAACCTGCGCCCCATGAGGTCCAGAGGTCAGGTGAACCGTGATGCCGTTGTCGAGAATGAGCTCCGACAGGTAGACCTTTCCGAACGTCCTCTCCAGCTTGTAGTCCTTCACCTTGCACGCTGTGAGCATCGGTCCCAGCACTTCCGGGTGGACTTCGATCTCATCCGGAAGACCGAGGCCCTTCACCGCCTTGAAGAGCTCGGTGCCTGAGATCTTCAGCGGGTCACGCAGTCGGCGGTCTTTCATCGTGTCGTCGATGACCGAGTCTCCGACCAGGTTGATGTGCCCTCCGCAGAGACGAGGGCAAGGGCACGTGTGGCCCTGCTCGTCGGCGATCTTCCGGATGAGATCGACCTCCTGCACTCCCACCATGATCTGGTAGGTCTGGTGACAGGAGTTGCAGAGGGAGAGGAGCATCACAGCGACTTGATCTCCGCTTCGGACTTCGGGACCTTCGGCAGCTCGAACGGACGCACCGGATCGGGGTCGTCGTCTCCTTCTTCGACATCCCCACCGAAGGTCGTGGCATCCGGATCCTCTTCATCGAGGTCAGGGTCATCGCTGGGAGGGTTCTCTTCCTCGTAGGCGATCTCCTTCTCCACTTCGTCCCTCTCTTCGTGCTCCACTTCCGGAGGAACCTCCTGCGGCGCTGCGAAGGCGAAACGAGTGATGGCCTCGATGGCTTCAGGCCCGACCGGCACCCGAAGCTCCTTCCCTTCGTCGTTGGTGAAGACCAGGAAGCTCTTCGGCTTCGTCGGGTCCTGAAGAGAGACCGTCTGCATGAAGTCTGTGAGAGTCAAGTTCATGTTCAATCCAGTTCGACCTTGCGTCCAAATCGACCCAGGCCGCCTTTCTCTTTTCGCTCTTTGAGCTTCTTCCTGAAGTCGTCCGGCAACGTCATCTGCTTTGCCGCTCTCTGGAACGGACTTGGAGCTGCAACCGGAGCGAACGTGATGGGACCCTTGTTCGCCTCTTTCTTCATCGCTGCTACGAGCTCCTGGTCCGAATCGCCTCTCGTCTTCACGGCGAACGGGAAGGCAACGTCGACGAAAGCCTTGTAGGCCTCGACCACGTTCTTCGAGCTCTCTTTCTGGATGAGGTCACCAACTGCGTTGACCAACATCGCTCCCTTGCGAACCTCCATCTCCTGCCGTCTGAGCCAGACGGTGAGGAAAAGCCCTTCTCGCAACGAGCCCACTGGGGGAAAGCGATTCGTCTTCTCGTACAAGACGTTCGCCCTGGCCCAGCCCTCAGGGGACTCTATCCATTTTTTAAGTCGTCCGGGTTCAGCAGCTTCCGCACCCTGATGTCGAACCAGAAGAAGTTGATGCCGAGATCGGCGATGACGTACGCCGACTTCTTGAGCAGCATCTTCAGCTTCTTGTCGAAGAGGGCTTCCTGAGGAGCACCGGTCTCATCCAGGTGGCTCGGGAAGGGGATGCCGTTGATGGCCACCAGCGCCAGGCAGAGCTGCATGATGCCGTACTTCTCCAGCATGTACTGATCCGACTCGACCGTCTCGTTCGCCAGGAGCCTCTTCACGAGCAGGTTCTCTTGAGGCGTCGCCGAGCGGTAACGCACGACGAACTTGCCGGGCATGATGGGAACGTCCTGCTGGACCTCGTCCTTCATGATGAGGTCTTCGATCTTCATCGTCTCGCAGCGGGACTCGATCTCCGTCCGGCGCTTCTTGTTGTTGAGGATCCGGTCCGCCTCTGTCTTGCCGCTGAAGTCGAACATGTCGAAGAGGTCGTCCTTCTCCTTCTCGATGTCCTTCTTCAGGCCCGCTTCTGCCGCTGCTGCGTCAGGCTGCTTCTCCTGAGCCTTCTGCATGTCCTGAAGCTGCTGGACCGTCTCCGGACGAACTGCTGGAGAGCCAGGAGGACGGGGCTGCACGCCGCCGTCTTCGCTGATGGGGCTTGCTGACCCAGAGGCTTGCTTGGCGAGAAGTGGCATCTGCGGTCTCGCCACGTGACCGATAGGGGTGTTCCCCTTCAGACCCGAGACCAGCTTCCCAGTTGCCTTCGCCGTGGCAACCATGTCGGAGTACTTCTTCGCCTCCTCCGGGTCGAGCTCCGTCTTACCGAAGACGATAGTCTTCGTTCCTTCTGGCTGATCAGCCATCTTCATCTTCTCCTGGTGATGGGATTGGAGCTCCTTTGCGGAACTCCGTAGTGAGAGGCACCGCTCTCACTTCCTCTACTATCATACCCTTCTCGTTCTTTGTGAACGAGATGCCGGTCTTGATCGGGTCTTCCGGAGCGTGAGGGAGCTTGGGATCGATCGGCACATGAGGAAGACCACCATCCCATTGCTCACCGCAGCTACCGCAGGTGAAGTGAATGGCAGAGGCCCCGCCGATACGCCGACCCGAGCACTTGTCACTACCACACTTCGGGCAGCCCCGCCTCTTCTGCTCTTCCTTCGGGATGAGGATGGGGTTGCGGTTCTTGTCCAGGGGGTTCATAGGTTCAAGTACAGACAGTGTACAGACACTCGAAACGAAGTCAACCCTTCTCGACAACAACGATGCGGGCACCGATGGCCTTGGCGTAGCGCTCAAGAGAGCGGGCAGTCGGGTCCCCATCTCGTCCAGTCTCCATGGTGTAGAGGTGCTGGCGAGAGATGCCCATCCGGCGGGCGGCTTCGGAAGGCTTGATGCCCTTCCTACGCCTGAGCCGAATCAAGTCTCGGAAGAGCTTTGTGACCGGCCGGTCCAACTAGACCCCTTACGACTTTGATGTTGATGGTGAAGCCTTCGTTCATCTCCCTCACGAGAACGCTCTTGAGGACTGCCTCGATGGTCTTCTCTTCGAAGGCTCTATCGATGCCGACAGTGATGTTGAAGGCGGTGGACTCCCCGCCCGGCACAGGGACGGCATGGACCCCTACGAAGTAGATTCCCGTCTCCGCCGGAAGTAGGTGGATGATCCTTTCGAGCTCCTGTGCTCGCTCGAACACCCCGGAGCTGACGTACGGAAGTCCTTGAGAACCCATGAATCGGGACAGGAACATGCCCCTAAGAGGGTGTCAAGGAATACCGCTACGTCGGTATAAGACGTAGGAGGAGAACACTACCTATGAGACTGCTTCTGAAGGTGAACTCGTCGAACGAGTACGATGATGAGATCGACACGGGCTTCATCAGTGTCGACCGCCAGTTGGCTGAGATCATCCTCAAGCGAAGGAAAGTCATGCTGACGGCGGCCGAATTCGATGGGTCCCTTCTTCGCATGGACTACTACGATGAGGCGTTCGTTTACCTCTCGGACCCGGAACTCGACAAAGAGAAGAAGGACGACCTTCGAGAGGAGCTCGACGATGGGGTCATCTTCCCCGTCGAAGATGACTACTCGAAGCGCAAAGAGGTCGTCGAGATGGACTCGCAGTACATGCGCATCTTTCGAGAAGGAGTCTGCTTCTTCGGCTACCAGAAGTACTCCGTCACCGAGTACTACTCCGAGGCGATCCCCTACAATGAGATCGAGAAGGCGCTGTGAAGATCAAGATCCACAAGTACCGGCTGGGTCCTGTCGATTCTCCACAGGACCACAAGATCCAGTGCGTCGTCGAGATGCCGTACGAGGCGAAGCTGCTCGATGCCGGCTACTCGGCGCTGGAGCCCGTCGTCTGGGCACAGTTCGACGTCGACCACGAGCAGAGGCTCGTCAAGCGTGTGTTCCATGTCTTGATGACGGGTGAGGAGTACGAGATCGAGTACAACAAGCTGGTGTACTTCAGGACCATCAGGCACCCGGCCTCGCAGATCTCCCCGCTCTTCTTTCACATCTTCCACGAACTGTGGTGACACATGCCCTTCAGAGGACCAGCAGAGCTCGAATCGATGCTGATGTCTCGTCTCCACCATCTGACCGTCAACAAGGTCTCAGGGGAGAACGCCAAAGAACGTCTTGAGACCGTCCTCGAAGTCGGCATCAAGTCGAACCTCCTTGAGATGGCCGGGAACAACCAGATCCCGAACGGCTTGATCAGGGAGGACATCGACAGGTGGTCTCAGAGAATGTCCGAAGTGGGCGTCTTCGGTTCCAGCATCGAGGTGAACCGGACGCCGCAGATCGTCCTCAACCTGCGAGCAATGACGGAGGCGATCTTCAAGGACTACACGCCTCCTCGCACTCCCATCTCGCCTTTCGTTCAGCCTGGAGTCGGCTTCAGGGGACTGAGAGCAGCCAGAGTGATTCAAGACGAGAGCTTGTCACTGGAGCTCGAAGAGCGAGGCCTCAAGGAAGTCATCGTCCCCGGCACCATCAACAAGGAAGGCCGGAAGAGGATCGGTGCGAGCGTTCAACAAGCTCTCGCAGACGCAGAGACGCAGCGTAAGCAGCAGCTCGAAGAGCAGAAGAAGCTGGATGCGGAAGAGACCGAGATCGCGAAGACAGGCTTCGGTCGCAAGGTTGAGATCTAACCGAACTTCCGGGTCGTCATCGGGCCAATGAGCTGGTGCGGACCCATACGGGTTCTACGCACGAGGGTTGAGGCCGTCACCACGTTGCCCGCCTTCATCCGGCGTTCTCGATCGAGTGGTCACTCTTCACCTACCGTTCGGCGGGTTCCTCTTCGCCCCAATGGAGGAGCTGGCCAGGAAGTTGTCCGTCAACGGACTCGCTACTGGGAAACCGGTGCCCGTCTTACACCAAACGGAGGTCGAAGTCATGAGCAGGATGATGGATCGCGAGGGGTACTTCCGGCCCGAGATTTACAAGAAGCCGAAGTGGGGAAAGACGCTCGCCAAGATCTACAAGGCCATGGAGAGCTTCTGCATCGACGTTTACTTGGAGGGAGGAACTCTTCCGGAGGCTATGACGCACCTCACCTTTGAAGCACATCGAGCAGTTGGTAACGCTCGGGTCCACTTCTTGGCTCGTGACGGTGCCTACCAGAAGAAGCTAAGAAGAAAGAGAAAGCTCGCTGCTAGGAGGTCTACGTGATTCGACGTGTGCTGTTCGTGCTCCTTTTCGCCGTCAGTCTCGGAGTCGCAGGAGCAGTTGGGTACTACGTGAACGAGTACCAGCATCTGAAGAAGGACTACGAGGACCTTCGGATCATCACTCGCAGCACGATGATGGAGAACGAGAGGAACCAGGAGAACTCTCGTTCCTGCCTGGCGAGTCTTCACGTCATAAGGAAAGAGCTGTTCATGCCGACCCTGGACCTGGACTTCACAGATTCACCGACACCCCTGAAATTCGCACAAGGACGGTAGTGTGGCGTTGCTCAACAAGGACCCGAAAGAGGGTTGGGTCTTTGGAGGCAGGAACGGATCGAAGCACAGAGGCAAGACCTTGGAGAAAGTGGCCGAGGTCGATCCAAGCTACCTGACCTTCATGTGGACCAACTCGTTGAAGTACCTCTCCGAGCCGGCCATCGACGCACTCGATGACGTCATGGAGGGGAAGAAGATCCCCAGAGAGTTCCCGAGAAAGAAGAAAGAGAAGAAGACCAAATGAACATCTTCCAGTTCATGTCCGACAGTCCGTGGTTGACGTTCTTCCTGGCCTGCACGCTCGGCAGCACGTTGGTAGGCGTCGTCAGGGGCATTCGAGGGCTGAAAGAGAAGGACGAGGATGAAGACTCTGAAGAAAAGACCAACTGACATCCCGTTCAACCAGTTCCTCGTAGTCGTGGGCTACAACCGAGCGCTCCCGAAGTACGGAGACAGGAAGAAGTACCCGATGGGAGATCCGGACAGGAACATCATGTTCGGTCACGTCTCAGCGGACATGGGGATGGAACCTCCGCAGCCGGAGCTGACTGCCGAAGAGATGCAGTCGGTGGCCTTTGCGGCCAAGATGGCCCTCTACAAAGTCGTGATGAACCGAAAGAAGAAGAGCAAATGAAAGAGAAAGCCGACGATCCGAAGACCTTCGCCTGTGCGAAGTGCGGTCAGACGAAGAAGCGGAAGTACCAGGCCAAGCGCATCAGGGTCGGGGGTAAGATCGAGCGTACCTGCACTCTCTGCGTGAAGGTTCCCACTCAGGCTGCGGCCCAGTAGGCTTTGGCCATGGTTCTGAAGCATCTACATCCTCTTCTCGCAGCATTCGCCGCCGAGCTCGACAAGCAGGCAGGCATCAAGGAAGACCTGAAGGCCGGCACCAAGAAGCTGGTGTCGACCCTCAAGAAGGTTCCTCAGCACGCCAGTGACGCGGCGCTGAAGGCAGTAGTGAAGGTTCACCAGCTTCCTGGCGGAGACAAGGTCATGGCACACGGACCTGACTTCCTCAGGAAGCTGATGACCTAGAGACGAGCGCACCTGCGGTGGAACTCCGAGCAGTACGGAGCCACCTCAGGTGCAGACTCTCCGCCGCATTCAGGGCAGCCGCCAACAGGCAGGACTACCCCTCTCTCGGTCGAGTCTCGGATGTCGTCGTGGATCGACTTCGCCACGAGCAAGTGGTGTTTCATCGCTGAGAGAGCGGCCTGGAGAGCTACGCACCACTCCTTGTTGGTAATGCCGGTCGGTCTCTGGAACATGAGCCAGCCGGCATCGACGTCGCAGCAAATGACGCTCCCGTCAACGGACACTAGGAAGACGTGCCGCTTCGGGTACTTCTTTGGATCAAGAGCCTCCCGAACTACTTCGGGACCGAGCACGAGGGTTTTCATCGGGCACCTCGCCCAGTCGAACAGGTGCAGTGCGAACCTCGAAAACGAGGTTTTCCTTCACACCATCTATACACCCTACCCCTGACATCGACACGTCACTAGAGGTAGCGTTTCGGAGTGGTAACGAGAGAATCGAAAGGACTCAAATGGCTACGGATGAGCAGCAGCTCTTCAGCAACGAGAAGACGAGGATGGTCACCAGGTTCTTGTGGTGGCTGGCGCTGATCGTCGTCTCCGGCGTTCTGGGCGGTATGTACATGTACATCAACAGGCCGGCTCGGGCAGCCAAGATCACTCCTGAGAGCTGCACGACGATGTGCGGTGAGAACGGGCTGGAGGAGTACAACTTGGACGAGTGCAGGTGTCGTCGGGCGCCTGTTCAAGTGCCGTCCATCAACATCACCCCGACAACGGTCGAGAAGATCGAGAACGTAGTATGCACCTGCCGTCCTGCAACAAGACTGGAGGAAGACGTCGCAAGACTGAAGAAGTAGTTGGTACGGGCCCGACCTGGTTTCGACAGGGACGTAGAGATTCTTCGCTGCATGCCGAGCTGGCTCACAAGCTCGTAAATCCAAGAGAGCAAAACAACAAAAGCCAACGACAACGTTGAGCTGGCTGACAGCCCGGTTCGCCTGGCTGCTTGACCCCTGGTCTCGGTAAGCAGGCACCGAGTAGCTGAGACTGGGAAACCCATCCGGTGCTGGGGCTCGTTCAATCCTCAAGAGCGAGTTCGAGAGTCGTAACAGAGGCGTGCTGCCGAGGTGAGCCTGTCCGGGCTTCGCCCTACTCGGCATCGTCGTACAGAGTGAGAAACGGACTACGCATGTAGAAGTGATGAGTCGAAGGTTTCTGGACGAGGGTTCGATTCCCTCCGGGTCCACTTGGGAGAAGTCATGAAGATTGTGAAGTGCTCTTGCCGGATGTGTCGGCGAGGGCTGAGAACGAAGTGCACCTCGAAGCTCGTCACGAAGAAGGTGAGAGCAGCGAGGCGTAAGGCGAAGCAAGACCTGAGGGCCGGCAAGGAGCCGGACACCAAGGTGATGTTGCCGTACACCGACTAGGAGGAACCATGGGAGAGTTGGAGAAGACCGCAGCAGACGTGCTGAACAGGGCGATGGCAGAGAGGATCGCTCCGTTCTGTCACGAGGCGAATCGCATCATCACCGGCGTCGTGAAGGACGTGCCGGTCCAGCCTTCGTGGGACGACAGCCCCGAAGAGATGAAGAAGAGCTCCATCCAGGGCGTTCTCTTCGCTCTGGAGAACCCGGACGCCACCCCGAAGGCGCAGCACGAGGAGTGGAGCCGGGGGAAGATCGCCGACGGATGGACCTTCGGTGAGGTCAAAGACCCCGTCAAGAAGACCCACCCGGCACTGGTGGACTTCGAGAAGCTCCCGGAGGGCACTCGGGCCAAGGACGCCCTGTTCCAGCTCATCGTGAAGGCCGTGCGCTGAGGGCGACATGAACGAGCCCCAGGCGAAGTTGATCGACCTGCTGAAGCAACGGCAGGAGCAGTTGAAGTACCTCGGCACTCCGCCTGGGACCGTGAGCGTTGCCATCGCTCCAAGTCAGGCCGAGATGCAGGTGATGGCTCAGGTCGCAGATGAGCCACCAGAGACCTTCTTCTACGCCAGGAACCAGACGGAGATGTCCCTGGCCCAGGAGTCTCTCGTGGCTTGGGCCACTACAAAGGTGAGAGCTCTCAGGAAGGAGCTCAAAGAGGCGCAGGAGAACCTCGACATCGCCACGAAGCGGAAGTGGAAGAAGGGGCCGTTCGAGAATCTCGTACGGAGAGTGTCGAAGAGAGTCACGTTCTACGAGAAGGTCGAAGCTGCTCTGAAGGCCGGGTACACCATCATCCCGGATATGCAGGCTGACCTCTTCGCCATTCGCACGACGAGAAAGTCCGTGAAGCAGAACAAGGTCAAGGGACCGTGGTCTCGGCCTAAGCACCAAGAGAGCAACAGCCCTATGATGGGGGAAGGTCGGTACGTAACTCCACAAGGCGAACAAGTCTGGGCCAACGAAGTGAAGAAACACGAGCCTGGGAAGGCTCCTGAGTACGAGATGGCTCGGTGGGTCGAGGCGCATGACGAGGAGATCGACTTCCCGTTTCGGATGGCCAAGCCGGCGATTCTGAACTCCACGGCGCAAGCAATGGCCATGAAGGTCTTCGACGAAATTGGATGCCTTCCTCGATTCCGAGTGCAGGCTGACCCTGTCATCGTCGGGAAGATCGTCCTCAAAGAGGGCTACCACACGAAGCGGTTCAACTTCCTCGTCGTATGGTTCATCGACACCAAGGAGCTGTGATGATCGCCTTTGCAGGCATGCTGATGAAGGCAGCGGAAGAGGCAGGCATGAAGGTGCCACCGAACCCTGATGAGTACGATCAGGAGAAGTTCCCCCACTTCCATGTCTTCTGTGGGGTGCAGCTCGGCAGGTCGATGACTTCCTGGACCGAGCACTGGGACAACGCCAAGGTTGTGGCGGAAGTCCCAGAGAAAGAGATCCGAACCATCACGGTCCAGGGTCTACTCGACAAAGGACTGAAGGCGGTGATGGGCTGATGTTCAACTTCCCCAAGATGCCGAAGTTCTCGAAGCTGGTGGAGAACGCCTTCAAGACGTTCGACAAGGGCTTCGAGCAGGTGGAAGAGGCCTTCGATCAGCTCGACGAAGAGATGCCGAAGCTCGATCGAGACCTGAAGGACATCAAGCCTGGCGAAGAGAAGGAAACCGTGACAGAAGAACGTCGACCAGATGGAACTGTCATCACGACACGCACCGTCATCAGGAAGACTTCGTAGTGGCCGAGACGTAGGCGGCCTGGTGGAGGCGGCGGCCCAGAACATCGGGTCGCCTCCCTTTTACTGATCGGTAACACCCAGGAGGGGATCTTGAAGTTCACCGAGTCGCTGAAGAAGATCCCAATCGGGGGAGAAGTGGGTCGACTAGAGAACTCAGGACGGATCTACCCGTGCGTCGTATGTGGGACTCGGACGGGCTGGAGGAATAACGGAGATGGCAGTTGTCCGGGAGTTCCCTGTTGTAGCGACGAGTGTTTAGATGTGATGGACGAATGGTCGAAAGAGAGCGGTTCGAACACATCTGAAACGAACCGTATCTCCAGCGCTGAACCCGTTCTTGCGAGGCCAGAGGTGAGTCAGACCCATGAGCGAGAATCGGGCAATGAGGAAGCTGCTGCCAGTTCGGAAGATCCTGCTCGTTGATGATGACGAGCTGATCCGTTCGTTGATGAAGCTCTACATGACCGGGCTCGGCAACTTCGAGTTCTGGGAAGAAGGGAACGGCATGGGTGCTCTCAACCTGACCCGGCAAGTTCACCCTGACATCATCATCACCGATCTCACCATGCCAGTGATGGATGGAGCGATGCTCACCGCTGAGATCAGAAAAGACCCGGACGAGCTCGTCCGGAAAGTCCCCATCATCGTCGTCACCGGTGCTGGTGAGGACTTCAAGACCGCCGCCTACAAAGCTGGTGCGAGCCTGGTTCTGGAGAAGCCACTCTCCAGGAAGACCTTCGCCTCAGCTCTCGAACGGCTACTCCCCAAATAGGAGTTCCCCACATGAAGAAGAAAGTGAAAACCGTCTACGAAGTCGTGGACGCTGAGGACGCTTTGTCTCACGACTCCAACTACTGGTACCGAACGAAGACGGCACTAAGTGCCAAGGCGAAGGTCTCGAACGTCCCTGCTCAGTACAAGGTCGTCGTTCGGAAGGTCACAGTCGAAGTCATGAAGTGAAAGGAGAAGTTCAATGGCGAAGAAAGCGGTGCTGGTGATCACGGATCCTGGGATGCCTCCAACGGTGTTCGTTGTACCGGACGAGGCCCTCAACGAAGGAGACATCAAGAGGCTGAACCGTCTCCTGGAGTACGTCGGCAGCTACGACTTCGACGCCGAGGACTTTCGGGAGTGCTCCAACCTGAAGGAAGTGCATGACGCACTGATCGAGCAGTTGGGCCTCAAGGACGATGAGGAGGCACCAGAGTTCGATTGGTACCCGGACCAGAAGCTCGCCGTGACTCGGGCCGAGGTGAAGAAGCGGGAGCTCGAAGAGCACTACAAGAAGTATCCTCACGGGACCGTCACCGGGAGGATGAGTTCGAAGGATGGCCACTTGTCGAACTTGCCGAAGCCTGGGCCTTCACTTCGACAGGCGGCCAAGAGAGTCGACTTCGGCTCGCCGTCTCCCACGGGACGCTTTCCTTCAGCGCTCGAACAGCAGCACATCAACCCTTTTCTGAAGACGAACCCCAGAGTCGACGCAGAGTTCAACTTCAACTTCGACTACGCAGAGATCGAGAGGAGACTGTTCGCAGCCATCGGACCACCCATCGCCAAGATCTATGACGAGTACGTCTTCGAGGTTGCGGACAAGGATGCACCAGCAGCTCGGGAAGCGATGAAGCAGTTCTGTGAGGAAGTGTTCAAGAACGTCAAGTTCCCCCTCGTTCGAGTCGGCGACTTCACCATGTACGAAGGTGGCGTGGGTCACTGGAAGTCGGAGAAGTCGAACCTCCAGGAGCTGCCCAAGCACGTCAAGACCCAGAACGGCACGCTCGTGACGATCAACTGGGGCCAGTGCTCACCAGAGTGTGCTGGCTGGCTCCACATGAACGAGCCGTACGAGATCGAGCAGTGCGACGAGTGCAGGAGGTTCGAGCTGACCCCTGACGGGCACGAAGCAGCACGCAAAGCCCATCGGGAGGAGTGTGGCTGCGGCTGGCCGGAGTTCGACATCCAGGACGCAGCAATGGCCTGGGTCACAGACCTGATCGAAGACCACGTCATCACGAAGGACGACATCAAAGAGCTGTCGGACCTTCTCTGCTGCCGTGACACTGAGTTCATGGACAACGTGGTGCCGGCTGTCTACGCCTGCTCCAGGCTCGTGGAGAAGGCAAGGAGCGCCACCAACCCCAACAGGAACAGCCTCGAAGGTCTGGCGAAGCTCCTCAAGGAAACCCGAGATGGCATCGAGAACGAAACGCTCAAGCTCAAAGACTTCGGCAGCCCTCCCGGCTCCGAAGAAGAAAGTGACTAGGGAGGACGTACTGGCAGGAAGGGCACTGTTTCGACCCAAGATTCCGGAGTGCGAGACACCGTGCCCTTCCTGTCCCTTCTCCAACGGCAACGACAAAGAGTTCGGCGCAGTGATGAACAAGCTCGCCGTTGCCACAGGAGAAGAGTTTCCCGTTCCCACCAGCGTATCCCGTGCTCGTGTGCGGATGGAGCTCCAACACAACGGAGACTTCATCTGCCACTTCACGGCGTACAACATCGAAGACATGTCACTGAAACCAAGGAAAGGACACCGGCAATGCCCAGGAGCAACGAAGTGGTACAAGACGGTAGTGACAGACGGCACTCTTCGAAGACTGAACGGGAAGTAGAGCGCACGCTCGTCTACGACACGAAGTTGATGCGACCAGCCTGTGCCCTTCTCCAAGCTGCCTTTGGTGGGACGGTCGCCAACTTCGACACTATGCAGATGGGTGAGTGGATAACCTTTCCGACCCCCGACATGAGAACGTTCATCGTCACGGAAAAAGACATCGAAGACCTGAAGAAGTACGACGCACTGCGGAGGGGAAAGAAATGAGCACCGACTACGAGTTGTACAAGGACGGGACGCACGAGTGCTGGATCATCGAGGGGTCGAGCCAGTTCACCATCGGAGTGAAGGAAGAGGATCCGGTGCGCCACCCTGACGTAGAGGATGGCATCTGCATCATCGACTTCCCGAGGGGCAGGAGCCTCACTGCCGAAGAGGTCGTCGACATGGCGATGAAGCTGATCCAGCCCACCCTCTACAACGTCGAGGACCCGGAGAAGTTCTTCAAGGAAGTCATCCTCAAGAAGGTCAAAGAGCTCCACGTATGAAGACCGACTGGAAGCAGTACGAGAAGGTCTTCGAAGAGATGAGAGAGCTCGCCAAGAAGTACCGGGTCCCTGTCATCATGCCCACACAGCATCCGAGGCCGCCTGGGTTCGGGCCTCTGGCCCCAAGACGCAGGTTCGGAGAGCCCGACTTCATCTTCATCGACTACCCGGACGTGCTGCGATGACGGACCAACCTCCCAAGAAGAAGCGGAAGCTGCTCATCGTCGACATCGGGGAAGACGGAAAGCCGATCGTTGACCCTTCCGTGCCGCAACAGAGGCTCGCAGGCATCGAGAGTACACACCAGCAGCTCCAGAAGTACGTTCAAGATCTGGCCATTCACTTCCAGTTCCAAGGTCAAGTCGACCAGGAGGTCTGGAAGAAGGTAGACCTGGTCCTCACCGCACAAACACAGGAGGAAGCAAATGCACTCATCAACGCAGCATCCCAGCACGCACTTGCCTTCTTCCAGGGTGCGGCCGGAGGTAGTCCAGGTCGTTGAGAACAAGTGGGAAGGGCCGTACACGAAGCTCCACCTCACCCTCTTCGACCGAGGCCTCTACTTCGGTGAGGCCGTAGCCACCTCGTGGGAGTGGATCGAAAAGGGCTGGTGGTACCTCAACAACATCGATGTCGACCCCGACTTCCAGGGCTTCGGCTTCGGAAGTCTGCTCATCCTGCGACTCTGCGAGGAGCTGAAGAAGAGGGGCATGATCGGGCTCTACGTTGCCCCTGCTGCGACGGAGAACGACCTAGAGCGGTTGGAGCGCTTCTACCTGCGGAACGGCTTCGTGAAGACCGATGAGGGTCAAATGCCGTGGAAGAAAAGACTCCCCTGAGATCGGCATAAGAAGAGAGCAGGGAAATCACTCTGCCTTTTCCTCGGGAGGGGACTTGTCGAACCTGGCGCAGGAGCTGTTGATCAACACCGAACACTTGAAGCACCTCATCTTCGTTATGGTCTCTTCCGGAACTCTGGAGGAGAAGCTCAGGCCTTACAGAGAGCAGCTCCACGTGGTGCAGTCCCTCGACATGGAGCTCTCCGCCTTCTGCTTGAACATCGAGAGGGAGGGGCTCAGGGTCGAAGAGACCATCAAAGTCACTGAACGGATCGACGAGCTCGTCGAGCAGTGCAAGGCGTTCCTTCGAGTGCAGAGTCGAGAACTCGCCAGGGAGAGTCTGAAGCAGCTCAGGGACGAACACCGGGTGTTCCTGCATGCGATGGACGTCCGTCGGAAGGCTCGTTCATGAGCCAGTTCGGCTGTTACACCCTCGACCGTGCCTTCTGCACCTGTGGTAGTTGCGAGGCGTGCAAGCACCGAGCTCTCATCGAGGGTGAGGAGAAGGCGAAGCAGATGAAGACGGCCGTCGGGAGAGCCATCAACGGCTTCTACCGGAGGGTCAGCGCAGGGAAGTACAACAGCCCTGAGGACAAGAAGGAAAAGGCAAAGCAGCGCCTTGAAGACGAGCGGCGTAAGGAAGATGCGAAACAAGACCGGCTCTGGAGAAACCCAGAGCTCTTTCCACGGGGACCCTAAGTGACGACGACACCGACGACGACAAGCAGGCTGGTCGAGGCCACGCAGTTCACCATCCAGGACTACGAGATCTTCAAGACCGGAACGAAGTTCGACAACAAGTTCCGCCAGGCTGCCATGGAGAAGATGGCCCTGGACGAGAAGGATCCGAAGTCCGAGCTCAACAAGCTCGGCTTCAAGGAGGTGCGTCGGGTCCGTGTTCTCCGGGAAGCAGGGGACACAGAGGGAACGAACCTGACGCTCGTCTACGAGACGAAGACCGACAAACGAACCCTGGAGATGGCGGCCTACAAGAAGGATCAGCAGAAGGCTGCCGACGTGAGGTACACCTTCCCGGTCTGGATCGCCGATGCGAAGGTCTACTTGAAGGCCGTCTTCACAGAGCTCGTGGAGTGGGTCGACGCCAAGACGACCCTCGCTGATCCACACAACCCAGAGCGCAACGTCCAGAAGGACATCGCAGACCAACTGGAAGTGCTCTGCAAGAAGATGGAAGAGTCGAAGCTGTCGAGCCAGGAGCTCGCCGTGATCCGAGTCGACGTCTACAAGATTCTCCACTCGCACACGAACGCTCAGTTCATCCCGAACCTCGACGACACGACGGCCGAGGACTGGCCGAAGGAGAAGCTGGAGAAGGTGCAGGCGACGAATGCGGCACGAAGCGAGCTCTTCCTACGGCTCGACTTCCTCTCGTCGGCGCTCTGCTTCCTCCCGAAACCGCTGTTCGACAAGTCGTCGCTCCTCACCTACGCCACCTCTCTTCGTCCTCCTCGCCAAGCCCCCAAAGGGAACGCAGGAAGGCCGCCGAGGGAGAACAAGGGCAACGAGAAGCCGCAGAACCGTCAGCACCGCAATCCGAAGTCAGCAGAGAAGCCTCGTACTCAAGCGTAGCGGGTACAGTTCTGGGGATGCCGGCGCTTGTCAGCCTGCCGGCCCGCAACGTGGTGCCGGTCCTCGAAAGGGGGCCGGCACATTTCATTTAGGAGCCCTATGGGACCGAGAAGAATGTGCATCATGCTGGGATGCCCGAACTACGCACTGGAGACGAAGGACACGTGCGGAGGGTGTACTGCCGGGGCCAGCATCGCAGGTCCGGCCCTGTCGGCTCCCTCTCCTGCTGCCATCGCAGCAGCCGAAGAGATGTTGAGGATTCCCAACGCTCTGGCTGCGGCGGTCAAGACGGCCGAGGAAGTCACGAAGCAGATGCACGTCCTGTGTGGACAGATGGAGCTCATTGCCCATCTCTTCACGGAGCGCCAACGAGCAACGTCAGCCCCTCCTGCTAAGAACTACTTCCTCAATGAACAACACACCACACACGTGTCCAAAGCACAGATCCGAAGAGAACGGCGAGAGGCCAAAGCGAGAAGCTGAGAGCAAGCCTGCACGCATTCGCCGCAAGACTCGGAAGTCTGGGTCCGGCCGTTCTCGTAGTCGCTGACTTCATCGGCCACATCTTCGGCATCGAACTCGGAGTCCACTGATGGCACGCAAGAAGAAGGATCGGCCGTACGAGACCAACCGTTACCGGATGGGCATTCAGGTGACGGCAGGTGGTGTCTCTCTACCCAATGCCCACGTCGTCTACGAGGTCTGCTACTCGGACGGCACTTCCCGACTCGAACGAGGGAGGTCCGTGTTCGGAGTGCAGGCAACGAACATCCGAAACAAGAAAGAGAGATTGGAGGCCGGGCTCACCAGTCGGCCTGATCTCTACACGGTGATGCACGCCGCAGCTCTGCTCAACAGACAGGTCGAAGAGGCCTGCCTCAGCGCTGATGGACACTACGACCGGGCCGAGAGGCTCAAGAAGAAGCGCTACAAGGACGACTACTCATGAACAGAGAAGACATCACGCAGATCATCGAGAAACAGAAGACCATCGTCAGCCTCGCTCTCAGCAAGGGGATCGGAAGCGCCGACATTCGAGTCGATGAAGTCGTCGCCGAGAACGCCAACGAGACCATCGAGAAACTCAAGGCGATGATCGAGCTCCCGATGCATCCAGATCCGGAGATCAACAAGGAAGTGAACGCCGACCTTCAAGCAGGAGAGGCAGCCGACAGAGTTGCAGGCCTTCCTTCTCAGAAGTTCGAAGAGAGCGAGCGAGAGCTGGATGAACGCTTTCGAGGGTGGACACCCACGCCCGAGAACGTCAATCGGCTTCCGGAGCCTCTTCGGCAGTACATCCACGACATCGAGACGAAGTGCGATCCGGCTGGTGATGCTCAGCAGATCCTCCTTCTGAAGGACACCGTCAACGGCCAGGTCGTTCGCATCAAAGAGCTGGAGAACGCCTGCGACACCTTCGAGAAGAACTCGAACGAGGCCTCTCAGGTGTTCGAGGTGCTGATGCGCTACAGCCTGGTGCCTGCTGAGAAACCAGGTCCGACGTTGGCCGCCATCGTCTCGACTGCGCTGTTGGAGGTCGAGAAGGTCCACACGGCTCTGGGCAAGTTCCCTGGCAGCACCCTTTCCCTGGCAGCCGAAGTTCGCCTCAACGAGTACCGAGCGATGACCGAGAAGTACGAAGCGATGAAGCTTCAGGTCGAAGAGGCCGAGAAGAGCGTCAAGTTCCTGCTGGATACGGAGGCGATGTCGGCTCCGGACGTGGCAGCTCTGGTCGCTGCGGCCTTGGTCGTCAAAGACCTTCCGGAACCTGGGAGGAAAGCAGTGCAGGCCTTCGTTCGGAACATCCAGCGGCTCGAAGACAAGCTCGAAACGAAGACCTCGGACTACAACCGGCTCGTCCTCGCAGTGAAGAAGCACCACGATCAGAAGGGCGACGACCGCTGCTGGCTCGATGATGCGACGCTCTACCAGGAGACCGGTCTCCAAGGAGCTGAGACAGCTCTTCCCGGCAGGGATGAATTCCTCGAAAACTGCTCCAGGTTCCATGAGAGCCGGGTGCATCCGAGCGACAAGAACAAGTACATCACCGTGGAGCAGCGCATCGTCAATGCTCGGACGCAGTGGGAGACGGAGGGCAACGAGCAGCTCAAAGAGAAAGAGAAGACGATCAAGAAGCTCGGCAACATGCTCGACAAGACCGTCGGGGATCTCCGGGCCGCTGTGAAGGTCCAGAGAGCCTTCAACGAGACCAAGACCATCAGTGGGAGGCAGTTCGCTTCCTCGATGACCAAGTACGTTCTCCCGGCCCTGAAGCGTCTCGGCTGGATTCCAACGAAAGAGGAGGCACGGGTTGGCAAAGCCAACGGCAGAGTTCGAGGACGTTGAGTGCATCGCTGAAACAACCGATGCCATCCTTGTCGTCGTGGAGGGCAAAGAGCACTGGATCCCCAAGAACCAGGTCAACGAAGACAGCGAAGTCTACGAGAAGGGTGGGGAGGGCACTCTCATCGTCACTCAGTGGATCGCAGAGAAGGAGGGACTCGTTTGAAAGAGCCCAAGAGCCTGAACGCCATTGAGGAGAGAGCTCGGCGCCGAAGCAAGGAGGGGGAATTCAAGCACCTCATTCGGCTCATCAACGATCTGCGGAAACAGGACTCCAAGATCAAGAACAAGCTCCACGTCGGAGCCGAACCTCCCAAGGTCGGCGAGGACATCTACGTCGGTGGGAGCATGTACATCGATCACGGAGAGGATGACACCGAGGGTGGTCTTGCGGAGGTCACCAAGGTCGAATGGGCGCCTGAGATCAACGGAGGCACCTTCGAGATCGAGGTCGCTGAGCTCCCCAGCAAAGGCTTCTACTGGAATTCTCTCGTGAACGACCAAGAGATGCTCAAGAAGGAGCACGGCAAGAGCAGAGCTCATCCGGACCCAGACAACGGGTGAGAAAAACAGCTCCTCCCGAGGGCATAAGAGAGGTGAGCAAATCGGAAACGTACTTGCTCATCAACTCGCTTCTCGGGAGGAAGCCATGGATAACATGCAGAAGAACGAATGCGAAACGTGTGGTGGCGGTTTCGATGGGTACACCGCACCAGAGGCTCGGTGCAGGTGCAAGGAGGAGGCGAAGCACGAGATGCTGCTCGCGGAGACCAAGTACCTGAAGCGCTCCGGGTGGGAGCCTGTCGATCACATCTCGCTGGCGGAGGGCTCCTCGTGGAAAGCTCCGACCGGCGACGGACCGATCAGCCAGGCGGCTGCGGTCGACATCCAGAAGCAGCTCGATCGTCGGCCGGCCGTTCGTGGTGTGTGGCTGAGGGGGATCACCACGACCACCCTCCGCTCGGAGATGAAGGACGCTCACGAGACCGCCAAGATGCAGATTGCGGAGATGAAGCTCCGTCACAAGGTTCACTGCTGACAGCACTGGAGTAGAATCCCCCCTCCACTCTGGTGCGTCCAGAAGCACGAGAACATCCGTGCTTCTGTTTTAGCTCTTGGAGAGGTACCCTGAACGCATGGCACTCCCGGCGGCAATGAAGAAGGCGTTGATCGACGAGCTCTCGAAGATGGGCGACAAGCACGTCGCCAAGGCGCTCAACAAGATCCTCTTCCAAGAGCCCCTTCAGAAGCAGGAAGTCGGCCTGCCAGGGAACCAGGGGACCCCTCCCAACCCGAATGGTGGGCAGGACATGGGTGCAGGGCAGTCGCAGAACAACGTCGGCACCAGCCAGGGACAGGACCCAACAACAGGCCCAGGAGGAGCATGAAGGCGAAGAAGATCATCTCTAAGGTCGGGCGCTGCGCCAGGTGTGGAAAGAACCACCGGGCAGTGGTCTTCAAGAAGTTCCGTCGGCCGTTGCAGTTCAAGAGCAAAGAGATCCCGACTCACTGGGGCATTTGCCCGGTCACGAAAGAGCCGATTCTCTTCTGGATTGGCTGAGCAAAGCACTCTGGTACGAGGGGATAAGAACCTTGATGAGAGAGGCAATTCAGCCTCCTCCGTAAAGGAGTGTCCCGTTGAGAGGCAACCACCACAACGGGGGTTCGTAAGATGGAACCGGAAAGTACGAACCCTCCAGTTGAAAGCTCTCCGTACCCAGAGCTGAAAGAAGCTCTAGAAGTCTTCGAACAGGTCGTGTTCTACGAGAAGGAACTAGCTGCCGAGTCCATCTTCATTGGTCATCTGAGCGACCACGTGAAGGGAACAGCGCTGAGGTATCTCCTGGAGGGGAGACCTGTGCCAGAGATCATTGCGTACCTCGAAGAGGCGCAACGGAGCTTCAAGCAGTACCGTCGAGATCAACTCCCTCGTAGCAACCCTATTCGGGTCTACAAGAAGGAGCATCTGTAGTGGAGCCGGGTTCCACAAGAAGACCGAGGTAGAGCAGCCTCCGGTCCCTCCTCCCGAGGCCCGTGTTTCACGGGGGAAAGAGGCCAGTTCGGCTCTCTCCCTTTAGGTGTCAGACCCACCTGATAGACCAGCAGTGCCACTCAACCAAGGAGCAGTCATGAGCAACAACCACCCACTCACGAAGCAGGACGTCATGCAGGAGCTGAGCTCGATGGAGGGCCGCTTGGAGGCTCTTCTGACCCAGTGGCAGTCCACTGAGGAGGAAATCAAGACAGCAGAGCAGCACCTGGTGGAACGCAAGGAGGCCCTGGACACCATCAAGAAGGAAGTCGACGAGCACCGTACCGGCATCGCCAACATGAGGAACACCCTCGGGACCTACCAGCAGATGGAGCTGGTCGCCTCTGGGAACGACGAAGACTTCAACGGTTGCCCTCATGAGTGGCAGCGAGAAGTCATCGTCTTCATGCGTCGCCAGCCCGGAGTGAAGTTCCACTTCAGCACCATGTTGACCCTCGTGGACAAGAAGCTGCCGACGGAGGTCTTCACGAAGAACCGATCGGCGATGCTGAATCTGATGGGCCACCTCATCACGAAGGGGAAGGTCGCCAAGGGCAAGAACGGCAACTACTCGTGGGCCGTCTTCCCGAAGGACTGGAAGACGCCTGCTCCAGTGGTGTCTCTCTTCAAGACTGGGGAGACGATCGATCGCACCAAGGTCGCCAGCAAGTTCGTCGACTGGATCGTCGCTGGCAAAGAGTACATCCAGAAGGATCTGGAGAAGGAGTTCCACCAGAAGTGCATTGAGGAGGAGCTCTCGTTCGGCACGCCGGACGACTTCAAGAACGACGCCCAGTTCATCGAGCGCCACATCTACGAGAGGTCGCAGCACGCCACGGGCATCATCTCCGTCTACGAGAAGGACCCCTCAGGTCGAAAGGGAGATGAGATCTCGACACACCTGATCATCTCCAGGATGCGGCAGCCTCCGAAGGCGCCCTGGGTCATCGTGCCGAACCCCACCTTCAAGATGCCGCCCCTCGGCATCAAGAGACCGGGTGCCAAGGGAGCCTAGAAACTGAGCTCCGTCCTGGGGATAAGGTGAAGAGGACAGAAGCACTTTGTCCTCTTCACCGCTCTCGGGAGGAGCACATGAACCAATACATGGAGTCGGAAGTCGTCAGGGAATTCGAGAAGAAGCTCATCGCACTGCTGTTGAAGAACGAGCCCAATGGCGGGGCTCTCGGTCTAATCGCCTGGATGTGCCGCAACCTTCACGAAGCGGATCTTCTCATCTTGGAGAGGGTCGAGAAGGAGATCGGCGAAGAGGGTGCGAGAGACTGGCTGGACCGGGTCATCCGCACTGCATTCCCCCAAACCATCGCAGCAGCCTGAGGAGGCACATGTCCACGTACGATCCAGACAGTCTCGTAGGCTACACGATGATTCACGCAGAAGAGAGCTGGGGCGGGAAGGGAACCTTCGGGATCAAGATCTTCATCAAGGACACAGAGCGAGACAAGCTCGATGTCCCGGTGAACCGTCACGGCAAGAAGGCGAAGTTCAACACCGACGGAGACTGGAAGTCTGTCTACGACGCCGTCAAGCTCATCACCATCGGCATCCGGGGCAGCACGGAGAAGCTGAAGCCGGACTTCGCCGAGAAGAAGGTGAAGCAGCAGGAGTACTACAAGAACCTCTTCGTCGAGGCTGGCATCACCACCGTCTACATGCAGGAGCTGCCAAACGGCTACTGCCCGGAGGGTGGCTGGTGCTGTCTCGACAAGCCGTGGTTCAAGGTCACCACGCCCTTCGGTCACGTCAAGATCGGCTGGAGGAAGAGCGTCATCAACATCGACTGGACTGAGAGCGACATTCGCCCAGGCGGAGAAGAGCTTTTTCCGAACGAGAACGTGACTCGCGGAGGGAAGTACAGCGACGAGGCGAAGTACATCCACGCTCATGGCGACAAGAAGGCCATCGAGTATCTCAAGGTGCTGAAGCAGGAAGCGGAGAATCCGACACCCGAAAAGAAGGAGGAGCCATGAAGTACCTCACGATTCTGATGACGGGGATCGACCCCTTCACCAACTCTGCCTCCATCGGGCTCTATCGATGGAAGTGGGTGGCATGGCTCTTCGGTCTCTGGGCCAAGCTTCACTACGGTGGCGGGCTCTTCGTCCTCTGGCACATCCCGGAGAGTCACCCGCCCAGGTTCAACAAGAAGAACACTCCGTGGAGCTCAATCCAGCAGATCCAGGAGTGCACGAGGTGCGAGTCAAGGTGGATCTGGGACGGAGTCTTTGCTCCCACGTGGGTGTGGTCGAAGGCGCCTTGCTTCGACTGCGTCTGCGAGGCGAAGGCTCAGGGGTTCGACTCTCCTAAGAAGGCTCTAGGCAGAGTCACCGTCTCGGTCAAAGGAGAGGTGATCACCGCAGAGGCGATCCCCATTCCAAGGAAGCAGCTCGGGGTCCCTCTCCTTCCTTCTGGTGAGCCCGATTGCCCTGAGTGCGCCAACGGCATGACCCATGACCAGTGCAGAACGGGCTGGAAGGCGGTCTTGCAGGCCAACCTGGAGGCCAAGGTCGCAGACGGCTCTCTTCCGAAGTGGCGACCTCCGTGCAACACCTGCGGCAGCAACTGCGGCCAGTGCGGTAGCAGTCACTGCGGAATCTGCGGTGTGAAAGGTGGGTATCCGCACAACGGAAAGTGCGACCAGGCGATGCACGCAGCCTACGAGGCCACGAAGTGTGGGCTGTGTGGGAAGTACGCAGCTCACTTCTGCGTGGACAACAAGGTCGCCGGTGAACAGTACAGCGCCAGAAGCACGTACAAGAAGGGTGAGAAAGACGCCATGGGAGATTCCATGTGAGAAGCCTTCTCGTGAAGAGCGGAGTGCGAGGCAATTGGGGCTACGCCTGGCACTGCGCCAACTACAAGAAGCCCCGTTTCCCGAAGAGGGTACTCAGGACGGTTCTGATGTACCTGGGGTTCATGCCATGAAGAATCTGAAGAAGGATGCACCGTCTCGCAACGTTGGGGAAGTGGGCAAGGGCGACTTCATCAAGGTGGGATCCGTCTGGAAGGAGATTGCTCACAACTCAGGAGAAGGTCCAGAGTACCAGAGTGACTGGTCGGTCGAGACCACCGACGGAAGTCGTCACGGCATGTTCAACATCAAGCGGTACGCCAAGAAGGAAGACCTGGAGTAGGGGTCGGAGAGAGGCCGTCGCCTTTCTCCTTTAGCCTTCACTTTTCCTGCTCAAACCACCCTCCTGGTGGCCCATTAGAGAGTGAGGCGTTTCGAACCGACCGGTTCACGCCCCTCTGTAACGGACCCACCCTCTATTTCCGGGTTGTCACGCTTCGCCCTATTCAAGGGAGAGCGACCGGGGTCTATCAGGAGATGAACATGTCACCACAGGCGAAGGCTCTCTGGCAGCGGTACTTTGGACAGTTCCCCAAGTCGATGAGGTACCGGCCCGATGGCATCACGGCTCGGCCCATGGAGCTGATGAGCTACCTGGTGGTCACGGTCGAAGGACCGGGTGGAGTGATAAGCTCGGGCGGCTACAAGTGCGGCCCTCTGCCTGCTTCTGGAGGTAGGAAGTGGCCTGGCTGACAGAGGCAAACAGTCTTCTCCCCACGGCATAAGGGAAGAGCAGGAAGAAGCATTCAGCTTCTTTCAGTCTCTCGGGAGGAGACAATGGATCGATACGCTTGGGTGCAGAACTACAACCGGGTCGCAAAGCAGTGGAACGACAGCTACGAGAAGTTCTCGACGCTGCCTCCTGGCCGCATCAGGGAGAGTGCTCTGGAGCTGCTCCAGATCCAGGGTGCGGACATCATCTTCTTCTTGAACCTGGTCTGGGGCGCCCTCACGCCCGAGGACTTCAAGAACCTGGGGCTCATGCAGGGAGCGATGCCGGTGCTGGTCGACGTGGATGATCCTCACGTCATCGCCGGCTTCCTCCTCTTCCAGGACAACAAGGGGCCGAAGGTCGAGGGCTACGTCGAGGCGCTTCAGAAGGCGGTGAGCTATGCCAACTGACATCCCAGAGCTCGTCATCGCCAACAGCCAGATGGAACCCAACATGTGGTACGTGCGCCGAGGAGACGGGAGCACGAGCCACCAAGACGTGGCCGTCATCTTCGTCTTCGGAAAGGTGAGTCAACATCTCCCCTCTCCGGAGGTGCTGGACTTCATCAACGAGAAGCTCGGTGCGAAGACGATCGAGCAGCTCTTGCAGGAAGCTGAGAACCGAAAGGGGCAGCGATGAACTTCTACCGGTTCACACTGGCAGACCTCATCACGGAGCTCATCTTGCTGCCGCTTCGCCCCATAGCGAGGTGGTACTACCGGGAGTCTCCGAAGCCGCCCCACTACGGGAACACGACCTACGTGGTGAAGAGGCACTTCATCAACGGAGAGGAGCCGATGGAAGTGGGACGAACCACGGACTACGGGGCCGCTCTGGAGCTCGCCGAGAAGGTGAAGATGACGGAGAACTTCGACCCGTTCTTCAAAGAGGCACGCATCCACGTGGAGTGAGAACTCCAAGGAGGAGCCCAGGGTCTTACCTGGCGCTTCTTCTAGCTCCCAAACCAAGGAGACAAATGACGTTCTCATCAATCAGGTACGAAGGACCGATGTGCCAGGCGATGGTGGTGGCCGAGGTGAAACATCGTCTCGAACTCGCCATCACAGAGCTCAGGAAGATGAACGACGGGTTCGCTGCGATCGGAGCCGAGGGGACCAACACCAAGCTGAACAACATCATCGGCAGGTTGCTGGACCAGAAGGAAGACCTCTACTACCTCCACTGCGAGCTCGAACAGGATCTCAAGAACCGATGAAGACGAAAGAAGAAGCCATGCTGGAGCTGGAGATGAGGCTGTTCGTCCAGAAGATGGACAAGGTCCCAGATGTAGAGGACCTCAGCACTCAGGCCAAGGAACAGACCATCGAGAGGCATACTCTCTGGGCCGCCGAGAGCGCCATACAAGAAGCCAAAGTCTTCTTCTCGGTGCGTAGTTTGGGCCCGGACCCGACATAGGAGTCCTACAATGAACGGCAAGAAGATGACGAAGAGGGAGATTCTGACCGATCTCAACACGGTCTTGGGCAGGACTTACGAGAAGCTCGTGAAGAGCGAAGAAGAGCTTGAGAAGCTGGAATACGCCTTCACCGTGCTGGGCCATGGCAACGGTGGGCAGATCATTCGGCGACTGAGATACGAGATTCAGCAGTCGAAGACCGACGTGAACTGGGCTCTCAAGATGGTGAAAGAGGAGGGTCTCGCCCTCCTCAAGGTGAAGTCCAAGAGCAAAAAGACGTGACTCTTCGGGACAAGGTCGTAACGGAAGACATCTCGTCTTCTGGTTCTCTCGGGAGGAGAACATCATGACCATCGGAACCTACTTGAAGATCCTCGTTCACGGCATCGCCATCGGGTATGCGTACCACGATGAAATCAACGAAGGCATCGAGCTCGGGGCGAAGGCGGCGGTGAAGGGCTACCGGCTGCTTCGTCGGAAGCTGGCGCAGGCCTGACATGTACCTCGAACTGGCAGGCGTGGTGATGATCGTCTGGGCACTCTGTATGAGCACCTACTGGGTCATCAGGATCGTGAAGAAGCGCTGACCCGTTGGGTCGGCTCGGAGGGTACCCACCCTCCTCTTAGCTCTTCGCCGAAATTCTTCCTGATGATGTGGGACAAGGAGGGAGTGGGAGACATCTTGTCTCTCGTTCTCGGGAGGAACACACATGCCGCATACCAAGACGGTCATCACCATCGAGCTCGATCAGCAGCTCGCACCTGAGGTGAAGAAGGAGCTCGCTGAGCTCTTTGCTGATGCCCTGCACGAGTTCAAGGGCAACCGGTTGCCCATCTACAGCTACTTCGAGCGGAACTACGGGAACAAGTCGGTCTACAAGACCGAGGCGGAGAAGGCCCGGAAGATGGCCCAGATTGACCGACGGGTGACTCTGGCCGGGATGCTCCACAACCCGGTGCTGCGGCTGGAGGTCAAAGAAGAGGAGGTCCCCGACAAGTTCGAGCCGGGGTCTCCGGAGTACGAGGCCGTCGCAAGGAGCGAGTGAGCATGCCCTTTTGCGCCTGTCACCAGAACCTCCGGGATGTAGACCTCGTGGTCATGCTGGAGAAGGACGCCACGAAGTGTGACTCCCTCTGGGTTCGTTGGTGCGCTGTGCACCAGGACGAAATCGAAAGGGAGGTCATGGCCTGGCTGAACAAGCACTCCCTGGTCGGCCGCATCATGAAGCTCCGGGACCTACCAAAAGAGCAGCGCAACATCGGCAACCTCGGAAGGACCAAGCCATGAGCCACGGGCACTCTAAGTGGTACACCGACTTGGCCATGGTGCGAGAGCGCCTGGACGTCCGTGGGCGCACCATGAAGGAGACCATCGAGGCGCTCACGAAGCTCGGCCTGATGAGCCCCGTAGTCGAGGAGATGGTGCTGACGGTGAAGGTCCTGGGAGAGTGCGCCAACACGGTGAACAACTCGATCCAGGAGGTCAGCATCACCCTCAACGAGATGGGCTACGAGCTCGAACGGGCCAAGAAGCTGTCGTCTGGGCCTGTACATGCGCTGGAGAAGAGCACGGGCACCCTCAAGGAGTTCCAGAGTCTGGCGGCCATCCCAGAGGGGTGGGTCCATGTTCAGAGGGTCATCGGCCAGGAAGGCACGAACTTCAAGCCATGGAAGGACAACCTGGTGAAGCGTAAGAAGTCCAAGCGCAAGGCCAAGAAGTAGGGTCTGGGGGAGCACTTCCCCCTTTCCTTAGCTCTCTGACCGGCACTTCAGCATGACATCACCCGGACGAACCCCTCCAGAACTACCCCAAGAAAAAACAGAGCCTCCCTTCTGAGGTGGGGTTTCTCGGTGGGTGACCGGGTGGGGGTCCTAACAAATCCCCCCCAAGATAGGGGTACCACTGTC